>Ga0209541_10001738_pt1 | contig 42626 bp, 43 predicted proteins | sample RifCSPlowO2_01_FD_184027 | JGI IMG/M metagenome (GOLD analysis project Ga0209541, IMG submission 184027) | Groundwater microbial communities from Rifle, Colorado - Rifle CSP2_plank lowO2_0.1 (SPAdes) (version 2) | ecosystem: Environmental > Aquatic > Deep subsurface > Groundwater | place...
TCATCGACCAACCTTTATCGTAATGGAGATTAATTGCTTGCGCTCTTAACCTCGGCAAATGCGGATTTGTTGTGTATGCCATATACATACATTTTACCCTACAGGGTGTTGCAAAGGTATTGAACCATTACGTGGGGCTTGACAAGATTTGTAGGTATGCTATAGTAGAGATACTTTAAAAATGGTCGGGAAGGAAACCAAGTTCAGTATGGTAGGCAAACATCAATGCTCTCTAAGGATGGGGGAGTATTCGATCCTCGGTTTGTCTGCTGGAAACTGCACAATACCTTACTTCTAATAACCCATCCGCGTGTGCAGCCTAACCCGACCCTAGCACATTTCCAGGCTTTTTGCCTTTTAATATATGAGAGCGGAAACCTAATCCGAACCGACAGAGTTGGTCTGGTGTAAAAACCAAAACCGGCTCTCCGTGGCGCTAACTTAGAGGGAAGTTGAGCGCACCTGTATTATCTTGCAGTCCGAAAGCTAAGGATTAGGTTTCCTCTCGCCAGAAAATTACAAGCCAGTTGAATCTCAAATGGGTTCCTGGCTTTTGTGTTTTTAGCCCTTGACAGGTTTTTCTGGTTTGCTACAATTCATTTGCTTATGAGAAACATACCAACCACTTTGAATAAAACCAGCGGTTGATTAACCTGTAATTTTTGTTGCAGAGTTGAGACCGCTTATCAAAGCGGTTTTTAATTTATCGAGTCCCGCGAAGCGGGACGAAGATTGAAAAGAAGCGAAGCTTCTTTGATTTCTCATAATGAACCTTGAAAACTGAATATCAATAACTAGTGATTATTAATTGCTAGCTAATTAGGTAAATATAATATTGCATTTACGAGCTGACGGCGGATGCCTTGGAATATCGAGGCGATGAAGGACGTGGGGAGTCTGCGATAAGCTTCGGGGAGGTGACTCTCAACCTTTGATCCGGAGATTTCCGAATGGGTAAACCTGTCCCGGCGTTGAGTCGGGACGCTGTGCACGTCACTGATGTGCACGGAGCAAACCCGCTGAAGTAAAACATTCCAGTAAGCGGAGGAAAATAAAATGAAATTATTCCCCCAGTAGCGGCGAGCGAAGAGGGAGATAGCTTAAACCCTTCCGTATTGATACGGAGGGGGGTTGTAAGGGAGTATTGTCCCCCGACGTTACGTCGGGGGAGGGAGAAATTTAGGTGAGGCTTCGTTAGTTGAACGTCCCTGGAAAGGGCGACCAAAGAGGGTAATAGTCCCGTAAGCGAAAACGGCTTTATGCTCCTTGATACTTTTCTTAAGTACTTCGAGACACGAAAATCTTGAAGGAATCCGGCCGGACTATTCGGCCAAAGCTAAATACTACGATATTTCCGATAGTGAACCAGTACCGTAAGGGAAAGGTGAAAAGTAGCCCGGTGAGGGCGATGAAATAGAACCTGAAACCGTCATGCTCACAACGAGTCAGAGCCCTGTACCAATTTTGCTCCTGAATTATTTTGCGCAGTGCGTGCACCGAATAGGTGCCCCCTAATTGGGCGAAGCGCTGCGCCCCGAACGGGATGTGGCTATTCGCCACTCGCGCTTCGCGATTATTTCGGTGGCAAAATTGGTACAGGGTGATGGCGTGCTTTTTGCAGAACGAGCCAACGAGTTTTCTCACTTTCTTTATCTAAATCCTTTTGGGATGAAGATATAGAGAAATCAAGCGTTAAAAGCGCGTTAATAAGAGAGTGGGAAAGACCCGAAGCCAAGCGAGCTTGCCATGACCAGGGTGAACCCCGACGAAAGTCGGGGGGAGGCCCGAACCCGTGAGTCGTTCAATTCTCTGGGATGAGTTGTGGTAAGAAGTGAAAAGCTAATCGAGCTTGGTAATAGCTGGTTCTCCCCGAAATAGCTTTAGGGCTAGCTTTTGCTAAATTATTTTCTGGAGGTAGAGCACTGGATGGACTACCTTGAGATTTTCTCAGGCAGTTCAACCAAACTCCGAATGCCGGAAAATTTACGCAAGAAGTAAGACCATGAGGGCTAAGCTTCGTGGTCGAGAGGGAAACAGCCCAGACCTTCATCTAAGGTCCCTAAACTGAACTAAGTGTTTAAGGAAGTAGAGCGCCAAAGATAGTTAGGAGGTTAGCTTAGAAGCAGCTATCCTTTAAAAAGTGCGTAACAGCTTACTAACTAAGGAATTCTGCGCCGAAGATTTATTGGGGCTAAGTTCAGTACCGAAGATAAGGGAACGTACAATTTGCTTTGCAAATGTTACGTTCGGTAGGGGAGCGTCCCGCCAACAGTGAAGCCTACGACGTAAGTCGGGGTGGAGTGGGCGGGAGTGAGAATGTTGGCATGAGTAACCGCAATCAGGGTGAGAGCCCCTGACACCGAAAGCCCAAGGTTTCCTTGGCAATGACAATCAGCCAAGGGTGAGGCGGGCCTAAGCCCTGGTCCGAAAGGATCGGGTGATGGACAGCCGGTTAATATTCCGGCCCATCCGTCAGATAACAGCGAGAAAACGAAGAGCAGTACTCCGGGTGGATAATTGGATTTCCATTTGCCGCATAAGATTTTTCAAGTGCTGCAAGAATTTTCTTCTTCGGAAGAAAAAACCCAGACGAGCGCTCTTCCAAGAAAATTTTCGCTTATATTATCTGACGGATTCCGTACCGCAAACCGACACAGGTGGGCTGGTGTGTGAATACACCAAGGTGAACGGGTGAAACCTCGTTAAGGAACTAGGCAAAAAAGTGCCCGTAAGTTCGCGATAAGGGCTGCCCCAATCCGCAAGGATTAGGGGCTGCAACAAAAGTATCCAAAGCGACTGTTTATCAAAAACACAGGTCCCTGCTTAACTCGTAAGAGGATGTATAGGGGCTGAGACCTGACCAGTGCTGGAATGTCAACGTTGTCGGTGTTTGCGAGCAATCGTGAATGCTGAATAACCGAAGCACCAGTGAACGTCCGCGATAACTATAATCGTGTTAAAGTAGAAAACGCACTGCTTTAGTAAAATCTGGCTGTATGCTGGGAAATCTGTTGTATCCGGCGCTACTCTGGTATAATAAAATAAGGTACAATAACACCTTATCATTATGCCAAGTAAAAAAGCGTCCGGTGCAGACAATCAGCAGGAAAGGCTTAAGTTTATTGGATGGATTGTAGGATTTGTTGACGGAGAAGGATGTTTTACAGTAAGTTTCTTTAAACATCCAAAGTCGCGTTTACGATTGAAGTGGGAAGTATTCCCGGAATTCGTCATTACACAAGGAATGAAGAGCGGAGCCGCACTTAAGAGAATTAAAAACCTCTTTGGCTGCGGAGCGATTTATATCAATAAGCGTCATGACAATCATCACGAGCATCTTCTCAAATACGTAGTTCGTAACCGCGAAGATCTGTTGACAAAAGTTATTCCATTCTTCGAAAAAAACCATTTGCAATCGGCAAAAAGAAAAGACTTCTGTATTTTTGCAAGAATTGTTCGGATGATGCATAAGAAAAAACATCTTCAAGAGCAAGGATTAAAAAGAATACAGCTGATGGTGAGAAGAATGAATACGCGTAAGTATCGATAAACTTAAGAATCCTCAGAGGCCATACGCCAGACCCCGCTAAGCGGGGAAGATATGGTCCGAACTTCATGGCGACATGAAGAATTCCATTAAATTAAATGGATCTAACAAATTGAGCGTAGTCCCTTGCCGGGTAAGTTCCGGCCCGCATGAAAGGTCTAACGACTTTGGAACTGTCTCAACGAGGAGCCCGGTGAAAATGCAATAGGGGTAAAGATGCCCTTTACCTGCGGCTAGACGGAAAGACCCCGGGAGCTTTACTGTAGTCTGGCATTGAGTTTTGGTTTTAGATGCGTAGCGTAGCGGGCAGGCTTTGAAGTTCGCCTTTTGGGGCGGACTGAGCCACCAATGAAACACCCGTCTTTTAAAACCTTTATTCTAACTTTGTTTTAAACAACAGAAGACAGTGCTTGGCGGTCAGTTTAAGTGGGGCGCTTGCCTCCTAAAGGATAACGGAGGCGTTTAAAGGTCGGCTAGCTCCGGATGGAAATCGGAGTCGTCCTGTAAAGGGAAAAGCCGGCTTTACTGCAAGGCAGCTGTGCCGCGCAGTTGGGAAACCAGAACTTAGTGAACCGACCCTTTTTTGTAGAAAAGGGGAAGATCATCAACCAAAAGTTACCCCGGGGATAACAGGCTAGTAGGGCCCGCAAGTTCACATTTACGGCCCTGTTCGGCACCTCGATGTCGGCTCATCACATCCTGGAGGTGGAGAAGCTTCCAAGGGTTTGGCTGTTCGCCAATTAAAGTGGTACGTGAGCTGGGTTCAAACCGTCAACCAAAACTTGTGTCTGTTGACAAGTTTGGCGGCACTAAACAGCGATGTTTGGTGCAAAAATCGACTAATATCGGTGAAGTCCTTGCATGGCAACCTGTCGTATGCTAGGATAATACCGAGGGAAGTTGTGTATGTCTAAATTAATTTCGCGAACACAAAAAGCATATCTCGCAGGATTTCTTGATGGCGATGGAAGCGTATATGTGCAGTTGAAACCAAATAAAACCTATAAGTATGGTTTTCAGATTGCAATGTATATCGTCCTTTATCAGTCACAAAAATCCCAAAAGAGCTTTGAGAAAGTTTGTTCATTGATTGGTTTTGGTCATATGAGAGTCAGGAAAGATGGTATTCTGGAATATATTATTGGAACGCAAGAAGGGATAGAAAAATTCATAAAGATAGTTGACCAATACGTAATCATGAAGAAACCCCAAGTGCAGCTATTAAAAAAGATAGTTGCCCTAAAAAACCAAATTAGTTCTCAGAAAGATTTCAGAGAATTAGCGAAATTGATTGATACTTTTCGTGGACTGAATTATTCTAAAAAACGAAAAGTTCATATATTAACCCCGTAGAGACTTCTCGCATTTGGCGAGAGATGGAACATAGTTCCATAATACGTCGACCTCTTTATTAAAAGAGGGTGATATAGTCCATACACTTAGTAATAGGTGAAAAATATGCGTGAGACAGGTTGGTCCCTATCTACCGCAGGCGTCGAGTCTTGAGGGGAGTTGGCCTTTGTACGAGAGGATCAGGCTGAACTAACCTCTGGTGTACCAGTTGTTCCGCCAGGAGCATTGCTGGGTAGCTAAGTTAGGCAGGGATAAGAGCTGAAAGCATCTAAGCTCGAAGCCCACCCCAAGATGAGGACTCATTAAAACCGGTCAGAGAACATGACCTTGATAGGCTCTAGGTGTAAGCCCGGTAACGGGTTAAGCCGAGGAGTACTAATAAGTTAAAGTTAATTTTATATAGCCAAAATTAGCTAGCAATCAATAATCACTAAACGAAATTTCAATATATATTATATATTGAAATTGAAGTTAATGATGAATCGACAGATTCATCAACCGAAAAAGGACGCTGTGGTGGCGGTCATACCGGAGTTGTCCCACCTGTTCCCATCCCGAACACAGTAGTGAAATACTCCAAGGCCGATGATAGTAGGTTTTCCTGCGAAAGTAGGTCACTGCCACCAGAGCGCCCTTTTTTGTTTAAGTAACTTCGGGAGTCACTTAAATGATTAAAACTATCACCAAAGCATGCCCCGTATCCCCTCGCTCTTTTATGAAAAAGGCGGGTTGGTATGGAGCACCTTTTTGTTTTAAATAAAAGAAAAAAGGTTAGCTCAAGAAAAAGCTGACCTTTTTATAACAACAGCTATGGATTAAAGATTTTTTACGGCTTCGCACAGTTCGTGCAGATGTTCTGTGCCCTTCCGCACAGAGATGTTGCCAAAGTCGTAGGGTCCGCTTGAGTACGCGATTATTTTGATTCCGCGTATTTTTCTTTTGAGCCAGGATGCTATCAACTCTCCTTCGCCGCCCACTTGGCTAAGCTTGTTATCCAAAATGGCAACATTGATATTTAGTGCCGGAAGCTTGTCGCGTAAGGCAAGAAATTCTTCAAAAGTCGATGCCTCCGCAACAACCACATGTCCGGCTTCTTTCAAGGAGCGCTTGGCATTGTCACGGAAAATTTCCACATCTTCGGCAATAAAAACCCTCGCATTTTGCGGCATTTTACCCTCCTGCATAAATTAAGGAACTCTCCTCCTTAAATAAACCCTAAACTACTTCTACTTCAAAATCAACCCCCGCCACCAGAGCACCCTTTTTTGTTTAAGTAACTTCGGGAGTCACTTAAATGATTGAATAAAAAAGAGGGGCGGGATGCCTCTCTATCCAAAAATATTGTCAAGATGTATAATATTAAAAGCCATGAAATCTGTTTTTAAGAAAAATAAAATTTTAGTTGTCATTGTTGTCGGGATTTTGCTCGTTTTGTCCCTGAACTTTTTTCAGAAAACTGTGAAGGGATTTTTTTATGCCACATCCGCGCCTGTCCAAAAATCGTTGGAACAAACCGGCAGCAATGCGACAGATTTTTTCAGCGGCGTTTTCCGCTCCAAAGAATTGAAAAAAGAAAACGAGGAGCTTGAATTGAACATTCAAATACTTTTGGCCGAGAACGCTTCTTTGAAAGAAATCCAAGAAGAAAATCAAGTTTTAAGAGGCGCTCTGGAAATCGGCTTGCAGAAAGATTTCAGGTTGGCTTTAGCCGAAATTACAAGTCAAGATATCGGCCAGGGCTCAATTCTCATCAATCAGGGCTCAAAAGATGGCCTGAATAAAGGCATGCCGGTGATTACCCAGCAAAAAGTGCTTTTGGGCAGAATTACTGAAATTTATGAAGATTTTAGTCGCGTGGCCCTAATTTCCAGTAAAGAGAGCTCTTTTGACGCTGAGGTTCTGGACAGGGGTGCCTCCGGGGTGGTGAAGGGTAAAAGCAGCCAACTGCTTACTCTTGACTTGGTCGTCCAAGATAAAGAAATTAAAGAAGGCGATGTGGTGGTTTCAGCTTCCTTGGGCGGCATTTATCCCAAAGGCCTATTAGTCGGTTTGGTTCAAGAGGTCAAGCGGAGCGATACAGACCCCTTTTATCAGATAGCGGTTGTGCCATTTTTTGATCTTCAAAGAACAAACAGTGTTTTAATAATTTTAGATTTCTAATGTTCAGAAGAATCTTCATTTATGCTTTGTTTTTTTATTTCTTGGCTCTGCTCCAGACCAGCGTTTTAGCTGATTTGAGCTTGCGAGGCGTGATTAACCTGATCAGTGTTTTTGTGATTCTTATCAACCTTTTTGAAAAACCCAGGGATTATGCGGGCCTTTACGCCGGTTTTATCGGCGGATTTTTTTGGGATATTTTTTCGGCCAATTTCATCGGTCAGAACGCCCTGATTCTCCTGGCCCTGGCTTTATTCATTAAAATAGTTTTAAGGAAATATGTTTGGGCCCCGGCTTTCTAAATTTAGAATCAAAAAATTTGAGCAGGAGCTCGAGCCTCAAGAAATTTTCCTGGATTCGCTGGCCCAGAAAAAAGAAAGAGAGTTCGGCATTTCGGAAAAAAAACTCGAGATTCCTTTGTCCCAGAAAATCTTGCGGGGTTTCTGGTTCGGTTTTTTGATTTTAGTTTTGCTGCTTTTCGCCAAGACGGCCCAGCTGCAGATTTTAGAGCATGAGACTTTTATCCAACGGTCGGAAGAGAATCGTTTCGCCATTCGTCTTATCCAGGCGCAAAGAGGCGTGATTTACGACCAAGACCTCAACCAGCTTGTTTTCAACAAGCCAGAGTTTGATTTTGTTTGCGACGGCCAGGTGGTTTCAGAAAATCTTAACCATCAGGACTTGATTTTTTACGAGGTTAAGATTAACGAATACGAAGGCTGCGTCATTGAAAACAATACCGCCAGAGAATACTTAGGGGGTTCGGTCTTCTCTCAAGTCATCGGCTATCAGCGGAAAACCGGAGGAAAAACCGGCCTGGAAGATTATTACGATGACATTTTAAAAGCCCAGCCCGGAGAAGTTCAAGTCTCAAGAGATGTTTACGGCAACCCTCTTGCCAAAGAGATTATCTCTCAACCTGCTCCGGGTCAGAGCTTGGTGCTTTATTTGGATGCCGGACTCCAAGAAAAAGTCAGTCAGGCCTTAGAAAAAACCGTTCAATCGGTCGGAGCCAAAGGCGGGGCGGCGGTGGCTCTTGACCCCAAAACCGGCGGCGTTTTAGCCCTGGCGAGCCTCCCCAGTTTTAATAATAATCTTTTCAGCCAGGGCATTACCCAGGAAGAATGGAACGCTCTTGAAAAAGACCCGAGAACCCCGCTTTTCAACCGAGCGATCTCGGGAGTGGGCTATCCTTCCGGCTCCACCATCAAGCCTTTAATAGGCTTAGCCGCTTTGGAGGAAGGGGTTTTAAGCCCGGAGACCCGGATTGATTCTCCTCTGGAAATTTGTGTCCAGAATCCTTGGTATCCGGACAGAAAAGATTGTTACGCCGATTGGAAATATCACGGCCTAAGCGACCTGAAAAGAGCGCTCGCCGAGTCGGTCAACACTTTCTTTTATCAGATTGGCGGGGGATATGAAAATTTGAAAGGATTGGGTGCCACCAAGATTAAAGAATGGCTGCAGATTTTCAATTGGGGGTCAAAGACAGGTATTGACTTGCCCAGAGAAGGGGCGGGCATTCTGCCCGACCTGGCCAACGATTGGCGACTGGGCGATACTTATCATCTTTCCATCGGCCAGGGTCCGTTTGCCATCACTCCTTTGCAGGTGGCTACAGCCTATGTGGCCTTGGCTAACGGGGGAACAGTTTTCCAGCCGCAAGTCGTTAAAAAAATCATTAATAGCGATAAAAACACGGTCCAAGAAATAGCGCCGAAAATCATCAAAGTTATTCCGGCTGAAGCAGATAATACAGCAGTCGTGAGAGAGGGCATGAGGCAGGGTGTGACTTCTCCCCAGGGCTCCAGCTACATGCTAAATTTTCTGCCTGTTTCAGCCGCGGCTAAAACAGGCACGGCTCAAACCGGTAAAGAAGAAGTCTATCACAATTGGGTGGCGGCTTTTGCGCCTTACGATGACCCTGAAATAGTTTTAGTTATTTTGATTGAGAACGTCACTGGCGTGCAGGCGGCCGCTTTGCCCGTGGCTCAAGAGGTTTTAAATTGGTATTTCAACCCCAAATAAGCTATTCACACTTGACAATGATTTTTGTTCCTTTAATATGGGCTTAATATGGAGAAATACTTAACGCCTGATGGGCTGGAAAAATTAAAAAAGGAATTAACTGAGCTTAAAACAGTCAAACGCCAAGAAATTGCCGAACGATTGGAAAAAAGCATTGCTTACGGCGATCTGACCGAGAATTCAGAATACCACGAGACCAAAGAGGCCCAAGGATTTTTAGAAGGTCGGATTTTGGAGTTGGAAGATTTAATGAATAACGCCACGGTGGTTGAAGAAAGGCAAAGCGGCTTGGCGCAAATCGGTTCCACTATTTTAGTGGAAGTCGGTTCCGACAAAGAAAAGTTCAAAATCGTGGGAGCCGAAGAAGCCAATCCCCTGGAAGGCAAAATTTCCATTGATTCTCCTTTGGGTAAGGCCATTCTAAATAAAACCAAAGGCACGATGGTTGAGGTGCCTGCGCCCGGCGGCAAAACCCGATACAAAATTCTGAAAATTGAGTAAAAAATTAGAATATTCAGCCCCGCTGAGGCGGGGTTTTTGTTTTGACCCTCCGTTCTAAATAAGGTAAGATGGAATCAGTTATGCCGATTGTCAATCTTCGGAAAACCAAGGTCAAAAAGCTTGAAATGATTAAAAAAGCAGGGATGAATCCCTATCCCGCCGAAACCAAGAGAACTCATACCATTGAGGAGGCTTTGGCCGGATTCGACCGGTTAGCCGGGCAAAAAACCAAATTGAGCTTAGTTGGCAGGATCCGTTCCGTCAGAGGACAGGGCGCCTTGACTTTTCTACATTTTGATGACGGTACGGGCAAAATCCAGGCGCTTTTGAAAGAGGATAAAGTCGGCGGGAAAAATTATAGATTTTTCTTAAACAATTTTGATATCGGCGATTTTGCTGAGTTTTCCGGAACTTTATTCACCACCAAAAGAGGGGAAAAAACGATTGAAGCGGCTGATTTTAGAATTTTAGCCAAAGCTCTTTTGCCCTTGCCCGAAAAATGGCACGGCTTGCAGGATGTGGAAGAAAGATTCAGGAAAAGATATCTTGATTTGATTATGAACCCCGAAGTTAAAGAGAAATTTAAACTGCGTTCAAAAATCGTGGCCGAATTGCGCAATATTCTGTCGATTAAGAATTTTTTGGAAGTAGAAACGCCTATTTTACAGCAAATTCCTGGAGGCGCTTTAGCTAAGCCCTTCAAAACTCACTTAAACGCCATGAGGCTCGATCTGTACTTGAGAGTGGCTCCCGAACTTTATTTGAAGCGGCTGCTGGTCGGCGGTTTTGAAAAGATTTACGAGATCGGCCGGTGTTTTCGCAACGAAGGCATGGACGCCTATCACAACCCAGACTTTACCATGCTCGAGCTTTATTGGGCTTATCAGAACAGGGACGGCCTGATGGAATTTGTCGAGGAGACCATGGTAGAATTGGTGAAAAAGACCAAAGGAACAACTAAGATTGCTTATCAGGGGAAGGAGATTGATTTTAAAACTCCCTGGCCCAGAATTAAATTTAAGGATTTGGTTAAAAAGAAGAAAGGAGCTGATTTGGACGAGCTTTTTAAGGAGGAGTGTAAAAAGATAGTTCAGCCCACTTTTATCGTGGATCATCCGGTGGGCCTGGCTTCTTTGGCCAAAGCCAAAGAAGGAGAGCCAGAGTGCGCTGACCGGTTTCAGGCGGTGGCGGGCGGGGTGGAACTCATCAACGGTTTTTCCGAATTGAATGACCCGCTGGAACAAGCCAAGCGCTTCAAGTCAAAACTTAGCCAAGACAGGATGGACCAGGACTTTATTGAGGCCTTGGAATACGGCATGCCCCCAGCCGCGGGCCTGGGCATGGGCATTGATAGGTTAATCATTCTTTTGACCGATTCTCACAGTTTGCGGGAAGCGATATTATTTCCGACCATGAGACCCAGATGAAAAAGTTGCTGATTGCTACGACTAATCAAGGAAAGATTTTGGAATACAGGGAAATTTTCAAAGATTGCGCGCTACCAGTAGAACTGGTTACATTAGAAGATTTAAAGATTGAAGCGAGCGTTGAAGAAGATGGGGAAACTTTCAAAGAGAATGCTGTCAAGAAGGCCGAGTTTTATGCCGGTTTGAGCGGCTTGCCCACCTTATCCGATGACGCCGGTTTGGAAATAGCTTATTTGAACGGCGAACCGGGCGTCCATTCCAGAAGGTGGCCATGCTACCGTGCGACAGACGAAGAATTAATGAATCTTGCTTTGAAAAAACTAAAAGGAGTGCCTGAAGAGAAACGCGGGGCACAACTTCGGGCAGTCGTTGGCCTATCTTTCCCCGGAGAAGAAAAAGTCTATACTTTTGAAGGAATTTTAAAGGGCCGTATCGCGGAAAAGCCTTTTCAAAAGACTTTAGCTGGTTATCCATTCCGTTCAATTTTCATACCCATGGGCAGTGAGCGATATCTCGGCGAATTACATATCGTGGCGCATCGCAAACAAGCCATTGAAAAAGCTTTACCTATAATTAAAAAATATTTATGTTAGACATTAAATTTATCAGAGACAATCCCGAGCAAGTTAAAGAAGGGGCTCAGAAAAAAGGAGTCAATATTGATATTGATAAGCTTTTGGAGGTGGATAAAAAAAGAAGAGAAACCTTGCAGGCCCTGGAAGATATGAGAGCGCAAAAAAATAAAGCCAGCCAGGAAATCCAGAGAGCTAAAATACAAGAAGAAAAAGACGTCATTGTCTTGAAAATGCGAGAATTGGATTCAAACAGCGACCGCTTGACCGGAAACCTGAAAGAAGCGGATGAAGCCTTCAACAGTTTAATGCTGCAAATTCCCAATTTGCCTTTAGATGTTGTGCCTGTGGGGAGAGACGACAGAGATAACGTGGTTTTGAGAGAAGTCGGCCAAAAACCCAAGTTTAATTTCCCGTCAAAAGATTATTTATCAATCGCCGAGAAATTAGACATTATTGACGTGAAAAGGGCCGGTAAGGTGGCGGGAACGCGCTTTGGGTATTTAAAAAAGGAAGCAGCTTTGCTGGAATTCGCTTTAATAAATTTTGCTTTTGGCGAACTCGCCAAAAAGGGCTTTATTCCCATTGTGCCGCCCGTGATGTTGAAGTCGGAAATGGCTCGGGGCATGGGGTATTTAGAGCAGTCAGACGAGCAGGAGGCGTATTTTCTGCCGAATGACAACTTATATTTAGCCGGAACTGCCGAGCAATCCATTGGTACAATGCACGCTGACGAAACTTTCAATGTAGCCGATTTGCCCAAAAGATATGCGGGATTTTCTACCTGTTTCAGGCGAGAAGCGGGCAGCTACGGCAAAGACACCAAAGGAATTTTTAGAGTCCATCAATTTGATAAGATAGAAATGTTCAGTTTCTGCCAACCCGAAGATTCTCAAAAAGAGCATCAGTTTCTGTTAGCGATTGAAGAAAGACTGATGCAAGCCCTGGGGCTTTCTTATAGGGTGCTTCAGATATGTACGGGAGATCTGGGCCGGCCGGCCGCTAACAAATACGACATTGAAGCGTGGCTTCCTTCCGAAGGCCGCTATCGCGAAACTCACTCCACTTCCAACTGCACTGATTTTCAGGCAAGGCGCTTAGACATTCGCTATCAAAATTCTAAAACTAAAAAATTAGAGTTTGTTCACACTTTAAACGGTACGGCTTTTGCCATCGGCAGGATGCTCATAGCCATCATTGAGAATTACCAGCAGAAAGACGGCAGTGTTAAAGTGCCCAAGGTGCTGCAAAAATATACCGGTTTTAAACGAATTTCTGGAGGTCCGACCTCCCGAAATTAACGCAAAATATTAGGAGGTCGGACCTCCCAAATATCCGAAATGTCTACTATCTTAATTCTCCACGGCTGGGGCTCCCAGGCTAAGAATTGGCAAAAAGTGAAAGAAGGTTTGGAGAAGGTGGGTTATAAAGTTTTTGTCCCCGATCTGCCCGGTTTCGGCGAAAATACGCCTCTGGAACGGGCTTGGATAACCGAGGATTACATTGATTGGATAAAGAATTTTGCAGTAAATAACAGTCTTGAAAGATTCTTTTTAGTGGGTCATTCTTTCGGCGGGGGGCTAGCCGCGGTTTTTTCTGCGCAATTTCCAGAACAAGTTGAAAAATTAATCTTGGTCGATGCCGCGATTATCAGGGTGGAAAACTTAAAAAGAGAATTATTGACCCAAATCGCCAAAATTTTAAAGCTATTTTCATTTATGCCGTTCTATAAATCGGCTCGGAAATTTTTTTATAAATTTATCGCCAGCGATTATCCTGGCCTGGAGGGTATAATGAGGCAGACCTATCTAAATGTGGTTAAAAAAGACTTATCGGGTTGTTTGCCCGCCATATCCGTCCCTACGTTATTAATTTGGGGAGCGAAAGATAAAATTACGCCACTCAAAGATGCTTATCTGATAAAAGATAAAATTCCCGGAGCAAAACTAGAGATTATTCCAAATATTGAACACGCCCCCTATCTTAAGGTACCGGAAATCTTAGCCGAGAAAATTTTAAACTTTATTAGGTTATGATATTTTTAATCGCTATTGCCATCCTCTGGTTCGTAGTTTTTACGAAGAAACTTTTCTTCTGGGTTTATCTCTGGCAGCTGAAGGAATACCATGTCGGCCGGTTCATCGACCATTTCCGAACCTATAAAGGAAAGAGGCTGATTTTAAGCTATTTATTATGGATTAAGATACTGATTCTTTCGGCGATATTTTTTTCAGCCAAGTTAAGCTTGGCCGGAATTAAGCCAAGCTTGGTTTATCTGGTGGCTGCAGTTTTCTTGGTTGAGGCGCTGTTTATGCTGAAAAATCTTTGGCGCAGGACCCTCAAGAAGCCGGTCATCACCAGGAAAACCACTGTTATTTTAAGTACTAGCATCTCCATCCAGGTATTAATCTTGTTTGCGCTTTTTATCTTAGATTTGAATATCACCAGGTTTGTTTTCTCCCTTTTGTTTCTGGATATCTTAGCGCCAGTTGTGTTTTCGGCTTTAGTTTTGGCCTATCAGCCCTTAGCCGTGCTCTTGCGCAATCAAATTGTTGGAGAGGCCAAAAAGAAGATGGCCCTTTACCCGAATTTATTAGTCATCGGCGTGACAGGCAGCTACGGCAAAACGTCAACCAAAGAGTTCTTGGCTGCGATCTTATCTGAAAAATTCAGAGTTTTAAAAACCAAAGAGCACCAGAATTCGGAAATAGGCATTTCTCAATGTATTCTGGATGAGTTAAGCTCTCACCACGATATCTTCATCGTAGAAATGGGCGCTTACAATAAAGGGGGCATCAAAATGCTTTGCAACATCGTCAAACCGAAGATCGGCGTGTTAACCGGCATCAACGAGCAGCACATGGCCACTTTCGGCTCCCAGGAAAACATCGTTAAGACCAAGTACGAGCTGATTGAGTCTTTGCCCCACGACGGCACAGCCTTCTTTAACGCCAAGAATAAATATTGCCTGGAGCTTTTCGCTAAAACCATTATTAAAAAGAAGCTCTACGGAGAGGGAGCGAGCTCGGCTTTTCAGGAGAACTTGGCCGGGGCTCGAGCCGTGGCCGAGTTTTTGGGCTTGAGCTGGGAAGAAATTGAACGGGGCGTAAAAAAGATTGAGTCAGCCCAGGCCAGCCGCGTCCAAAAAGGCGTCAACGGCGTTGCTCTTATTGACTCCACCTATTCGGCCAATCCCAACGGCGTTTTGGCCGATCTGGAAGAATTAAAGAGGTGGCCGGGGCAACCCTTCGACAAGCTCAGGGTAAAGAAAATAATTGTTATGCCCTGCCTGATTGAGTTGGGCAAGGCGTCCAAAGAAGTTCATCAAAGAATCGGCCGGAAAGTCGGTGAGATTTGCGATTTAGCGATTATCACGACCAGAGACAGGTTCAAGGAGATAAAAGAGGGAGCTCCCAATGCCTTATTTATGGAAAGCGCTGATGAAATCGCAGAAAAGATAAAGAGCTTCTGCAAAGAAGGCGATATTGTCCTCTTAGAAAGCCGGGTGCCAGGTCAGCTTATCAAATTACTGTTAAAATAAAATATGGTTTGCCGGGAGATAACAGACAGGAAAATCTGGGAGGATTTTCTTTTAAGATGCGAGGAAAAGACTTTCTTGCAGGCTTGGAATTGGGGAGAGTTTCAGCAGAGGATGGGCAATAAAATCTGGCGCCTCGGCACATATGAAGATGTGCACCCCGCGGGGGTGCACGGGGTGGTTTTGGCAGTGAAAGTTAAGGCGAAACGAGGAACTTTTTTAATGGTTCAGCACAGCGTTGGGATTTCAGAGGTATTGCTGGATGAGCTGAAAGCAATAGCCAGACAAGAAAATTGCAGTTTTATCAGAATAGCGCCGCTTTTGTTGAGGACTTCGGAAAACAAAAAACTGTTCAAAGATTTGGGATTCCGTGAGTCGCCCATGCACGCCAGCGCCTACGAGGCGACGTGGAAGTTGAATATTATGCCGTCCGAAGAGGAGCTTTTGGCAGATATGAGAAAAACCACCCGCTATCTTATCCGCCAAGCCGAGCATAATCCGGAAATAGAGATTATAAATAGCAGTAAGACAGAAGATGCGGAGACCTATCAAAAACTTAATGAAAAAACGGCTAAGCACCAGAAGTTCACGCCGTTTTCCCTTAATTTCGTTAAGAACGAGTTTGAGATTTTTGCCAAAGATAATGAGAGTTTGCTGTTTTTCGGCAGATACAAGGGAGAGGTTATCGCCTCAGCCTTAGTTATTTTCTGGTCGGGGATCGGCTTTTACCATCAGGCGGCTTTAGATCCCAAATACCACAAGATACCCGTGGCTTATCTCCTGCAGTGGGAGATAATCAAAGAGGCCAAAAGAAGAGGTTGCAGGCTGTACGACTTCTGGGGTTATACTGACCCCAAAGCCCAGCCAAAGCACCCCTGGGCCGGCCCCACGCTCTTTAAGATGGGTTTTGGGGGCAGGGCATACGAATACGTTAAGACCCAGGATTTGCCCTTATCCAAAAAATACTGGCTGACCTACTTTTTTGAGAGCTTAAGAAAAACTAAAAGAGGGCTCTAAGGTGATGGCTAGAATACGTTACAGGAAACCCCACAGGTATAAAAGGAAAAAATCGATCTTGAAAAAACGGTTTTTCTGGCTGGGGATTTTAATTCTTTTGATTCTATTTTCTACTTTCTATTTTCTCTTCTTTTCTCGAACTTTTCAGGTCACCAAGATAATCATCAGCGGCGAAGAAAAGGTAGCCAAGGGAGATATTGAATCGCTGGTCGGGCAAAAACTAGAGAACAGCATCTTGTTTTTAAAAACCAGAAGCATTTTTGCCATTGATTTGGGCCAGATTAAAAAAGACATTCTGGGCCGATATCCCCAAATAGCTAAGGCCGAAGTCAGCCGGGGATTTTTCGACGCCATCAAGGTTGAACTTGCCGAAAGGCAGGCTTTGGCCGTTTGGTGTTCTCAATCTTGTTTTTTAATTGACGGGGAAGGGATAATTTTTGCTTTGTCCGCCGAAGCCTTGGCGGAGGCGGAAAGAATTTCTGAAACCGGAACTAATTTATTGATTGTCAGAACCGAATCTGGCTCGGGTAAATTGGGCGACAGCGTTATTGCCAAAGAATTACTGTCTCAAGTTTTTGAAATCAAAACCCAAGTAGAAGGCAGCGCCGGCGTACCGGTTCAAGAGGCGCTTCTGGTTTCGGAAGAAAGGCTCAACCTGAAGACCGCCGAGGGCTGGCAGATTTACTTTAACCTGAAAGGGGATTTGAATTGGCAGTTCACCGAACTGAAGCTGGTTTTGGAAAAACAAATCTCTCCGCAGAAGAGAGGAAAATTGGAGTATATTGATCTGCGCTTCAGCCGGGTTTACTATAAATAGCCGCATTTTTTTACTACCGGGGTGTTGTCACTCTTGACAGGGGAGTGATAGTTTTGTATTATGGAAGGTAGGATAAATATGGTTAGCGAAAGACAGGGGAAAATTTTAAATTGCATTGTGGGTGAGTATATTGGTTCGAAGACACCCGTCAGTTCCAAGGTGCTTTCAAGTAAGTACGGTTTTGGCATTAGGCCCTCAACTATGCGCATTGAGTTCCAGAAATTGACCGAACTCGGTTATCTGGCTCAACCCCACACTTCGGCCGGCCGGGTGCCGACCGATAAAGGCTATCGTTTTTACGTTGATAATTTAAGTCCAAAAAGTAAAAGCAAAGAATTCGGACAGTCGAAGAAAATTCTTTCTTCTCCATCTTCGCTTTCGCTGAACGAAAGCTCGACGATAGAAGGGGCTGATGATTCTTTCAAATTTTTCCAGCATTTGACGCAGAGAATCGCCGAGCTTACTTCAGCCCTAACCATTGCTTATTTTCCCGAAGAAGATATTGTTTTCAAAGAAGGCTGGGATGAAATTTTCAAGGAGCCCGAATTCGAAGATACGGCTTTTGTTTCAAGATTCATGGCCACGGTTCAGAATTTTGAAAAGCATTTTAACGAATTGCAGGATTTGGATGAGCTTCAGATTTTCATCGGCAAGGAGAATCAATTAGCCGGCGCCCAGGAATTCAGCACGATTATTTCCAGAATTCATCTGCCCGAGAAGAAAGAAGGCCTGGTGGCGATTCTGGGGCCCAAGCGGATGGCTTACGATAAAAATCTTGGTATAATGGAGTCATTAACTAAATTACTGGAATAAAATGGATACTCAAGAAATACAAAAAAAATTAGAAAACGCCGAAAAGCAGGCCCAAGAGTATTTGGCGGGGTGGCAAAGGGCCAGAGCCGATTTCTTGAATTATAAAAAAGAGGAGATGGAAAGAATCGGCGAATTCTTAAAATATGCCAACGAAGAATTCATCTTGAAACTCCTGCCGATTCTGGATAATTTTACCGAAGCCGAAAAAAGTATCCCGGAGGAGAAGAAAGATAATTATTTGAAAGGAATTGCGCAGATTAAAAAACAATTTGAAGATTTCTTGAAAGCCCAGGGAGTGGAAGAGATAAAAACAGCAGGGGAGAAGTTTGACTTAAATTTCATGGAAGCGGTGGAAAAGGAGGAGGAAGAACGCAAGGGTTATAAAATGAACGGTCGGTTACTAAGACCAGCCAAGGTGAGGGTTACGAAATAACCCGAAACCCCGCACCGAGCTTTGCTCTGGTACTGGGGTAAAAATTAATAAATAATTAAAAAATATTAAAACATTATGTCAAAAATATTAGGTATCGATTTAGGTACGTCAATCTCCAAAATGGCTTCCATCGTCAATGGCGAGCCCAAGTGTCTTGAAACCAGAGAGGGCTCGGTTTTGATGCCCTCGGTGGTGGCGGTTTCCAAGACCGGCGAGAGGATCGTGGGGATTCTAGCCGAAAGACAGGCCATCACCAATCCCAAAAACACCATCCATTCGGTCAAACGTTTTATCGGCCGGCGGCACTCGGACCCCGAAGTCCAGAAAGAGCTGAAACTTTTGTCTTACGAAACCAGGGAAAGAAGCGACGGCGAAGTGGAGGTGAAAATGGGGGATAAATGGTATACGCCCATTGAGATTTCGGCCATGATTTTGCAGAAACTGAAACTGGATGCCGAAGAAAAATTGGGCGAGAAGATTAAGGATGCGGTCATCACCTGTCCGGCCAATTTTGACGACTCCCAGAGAAAAGCCACCAAGGCAGCTGGTGAAATTGCCGGGTTCAATGTTTTGAGGGTGATTAACGAGCCCACGGCCGCCGCTCTGTCTTACGGTTTAACGAAAAAAGCGGACCAGCAAATCGTGGTTTATGATTTTGGCGGGGGGACTTTTGACGTTTCCATTCTCAACACCACGCCCGAAACCGTGGAAGTGCTCGCCACGGGCGGGGAGGCGCATCTTGGAGGTAGGGATTTTGACCAGCGCATCATCAACTGGCTGGTGGAACAATTCAAGAAAGATAACGGCCTTGACTTGTCCAGGGATTCTTTGGCCTTGCAGCGACTCAAGGAAGGGGCTGAAAAAGCCAAAATTGAACTGTCTTCAGCTTTGGACACGGAAGTTAATCTGCCTTTTATCACCTCTGACGCTTCGGGTCCCAAGCATTTGCTTTATAAGTTATCCAGGGCTGATTTTGATAAATTGACTGCGGATTTGGTTGAAAAGTCAATCGCCAGAGTGGAGAAAACCTTAGCCGAAAAGAAAATGGCCAAGAAAGACATTGAAGAAATCGTTTTGGTGGGCGGCACGACCATGGTCCCCTCGGTGCGAGAGGCGGTCAAGAAGTTTTTCAACAAAGAACCCAATAAATCCATTAACCCCGAAGAAGTGGTGGCCATCGGAGCGGCCATTGAAGCGGAAATCTTGAGAGCCAAGACCGAAGGCCGGGCTCCCGAGGGCGACATTAAAAGCGTTTTATTGCTGGATGTTTTGCCGCTCTCTTTGGGCATTGAAACTTTGGGCGGCATTAATACGGTGATGATTCAAAAGAACACCACCATCCCCACAGTCAAAACCCAGATTTTTTCCACGGCCGCGGATAGCCAGCCAGCGGTGGAAGTCGTGGTCTTGCAGGGCGAAAGGTCCATGGCCAAAGACAATCGCACCATCGGCAAGTTCGTGCTGGACGGCATTCCGCCCGCTCCCAGGGGCCTGCCTCAAATAGAAGTGAGTTTTGACGTTGATGCCAACGGCATCGTGACCGTGACCGCCAAAGACAAAGCCACCAATAAGACCCAGTCGGTCAGAATTGAGGGTTCCGTGGGGCTTTCCAAAGAAGAAATTGAAAAAATGAAAAAAGAAGCCGAGCTTCATGCCGATGAGGACAGGAACAAGCAGGCGCTGATCGAGGCAAAGAATACGGCCGATAGTCTTGTTTACACCACCGAGAAAACTTTGAAAGAGGCCGGCGATAAAGTTTCAGCCGATACCAAAAGACAAGTCGAGGAGCAGATTGAGGCGCTGAAGAAAGTCAAAGAGGGCGATAATACGGATGAAATTAAAAGCAAGACGACTGAGCTTCAAGAGGCCATTCAGAAAATCGGCGCTGAATTATATAAACAGGCTCCAGAAAAGAAAGGCCCGGAAGAAGGGGAATATAAAGAGAAATAATATTTGGGAGGTCCGACCTCCCGAAATTAACGTAATGTTAGGAGGTCGGACCTCCTGATATTATTATGCCAAAGGATTTCTATCAAATTTTAGGCGTTGATAAAGGAGCTTCGGCCGAGGAAATCAGGCGTGCTTACCACAAGCTCGCTCATCAGCATCATCCCGATAAAGGCGGGGACGAAAAGAAATTCAAAGAGATTAACGAAGCTTATCAGACCCTTTCCAATAAAGACAAGAGAAGCCAGTATGATGCATTCGGCCAGGTGCCCGAAGGCGGATTCGGCGGCCAGCCCGCTTGGGATTTTGGATTTAACGAAGAGTTCGGGGGAGGATTTGACGCCTCGGACTTAAGTGATATCTTCGGAGAAATGTTCGGCTTTGGCACCACTCGCAAAAAAGACCTTAAGCGAGGCAAAGACATTGAGATTGATGTGGAGATTCCTTTAGAGTCGGTTCTGCAAGCCCAGGAAAGGGATATTTCTTTATATCAGCAGGTACCTTGCACCCGCTGTCAGGGCAAGGGAGCGGAACCCGGTACCAGACTGAACGAGTGTTTTTCCTGTCGGGGCACAGGCCAGGTGCAGCAGATTAGAAAAACCATATTCGGTTCCATGACGAGAGTGACCACTTGTCCGGCCTGTGCGGGCGAGGGCCAGAAGCCCGAGAAGCTCTGCAATGTCTGCCAGGGCGAAGGCAGGGTCAAGGGCGAAGAGAAAATCAAGATTTTCATCCCGGCCGGGGTGGATCAAAATCAGGTGATTAAAATTGAGGGCAAAGGAGAGGCCGGCAAAAAAGGCGGAGTCAGAGGCGACTTGTACGTGCGCCTTTTCATTAAAAAGCACCCGGTCTTTAAAAGAAAGGGCGATGACTTATTCAGCGTGGAGAGGATTTCTTTTTCTCAAGCAGCTTTAGGTGATGAAATTGAGATGTCTATTCTTGAAGGCAAAAAGATTTTACTGAAAGTGCCTTCAGGCACCGAGTCCGGCAAGGTTTTAAGAATTTCTGATAAAGGTTTGCCTCATTTCCAAGGTTACGGCCGAGGCAACCTCTATGTGGAACTGATAGTCAAGACGCCCAAGCATTTGACAAAAAAACAAAAAGAGTTATTAGAAAGCTTGAAAGGAGAAGGAATTTAGGGTATAGTGCTGATTGATATCTGGCCCCCATAACTCAACGGCAGAGTAACTGCCTTTTAAGCAGTAAGTGAAGGTTCGATTCCTTCTGGGGGCACAAGCACATGCTAATTCAGGTGACTGAGTGGCATGGCTAAGGCGCAATATGATATCCGATTTCTGAATATCTATCTGGAAATCGGATATCCAAACATCGTAAGTGAATAGTTGACACGACTTCTTGAATTGATAAAATAATAATACAGACATGGCTGAAGATATCAAACAAATTTTAAACGAATATAAGGAAGAAACCAATCGGCATTTTGATGTTGTGGCTGAAGATATTAAAAGCAAGATAGAAACTGTCTCTGAACAAGTGGCAATCAACACCGAGCAAATTACTTCGCTTCAAGAAGATGTAAAAACGGTGAAAGACGATCTGGGCAAAGTGAAAGATGACGTTGAGGTTATCAAGTTTGATATCGAAATCATCAAGAATGACTTAAAACAGAAGGTTTCCCGCGAAGAATTCGTTATTCTTGAAAAAAGAGTTGGCATGCTTGAGGCAAAATCGAAGAAATAGATCTTTTCTTTACCTTTTGAGTTTATGATTATAAAAATGAGTGAGGCCCGGCCTCACTCATTTTTGGTTGTTGACAGGGGTCCTTGGAGTTGTTATAATATACTTGCTCAAGCAGGTGAGGCAATCGGGACGTACAATTTTGCTTTGCAAAATGTTACGTTCAGGAAAGTCCGAACTCCTTCCGCCGATGAGGCGGATAAAAGGGTAGCGGGTAACACCCGCCGGCGGTGACGCCAGAGATGCGAACAGAGACGATGCAGCCACACAACTTCGTGTTATGTGTCTGAGTGAAACGGTCCCGACGTTAGAGTCGGGACTCCGACCTCGCAAGAGCGTCGGAGCTAAATTCTTACCTGGGAGCAAGAGCAAACCGGAAGCACTGAGATTTATCTTAGAGTTTTCGTGAAAGAGTAGCTCGCCAGAGTCCGACGGCAACGTCGGACCTAGATAGATGATTGCTTTATACAGAATTCGGCTTATTGCCTGCTTGAGCAACAAAGAATCGCCAACGAGGCGATTTTTTGTTAGAATGAATAAGTCCGGGCGATGAAGCATTCGCTTCATCTTCACCTTCATTTTTTATTTCATAAAAAATTCGGTCAATGATTAAGCGTTTTTTTAATTTTCAGACTAAAACTATCCAGGCTGCCGCCGGGATTTTATCCTTATCCGCTTTAATCAGCCGGCTTTTGGGTTTGGTTCGGGATAGGCTTTTGGCCAGCACTTTTGGAGCTGGCGCGGAGCTTGATGTTTATTTTGCCGCCTTTCGGCTGCCCGATTTTATTTACAATATTTTGATTGCCGGCGGGATTGTGGTGGCTTTCGTGCCGTTGTTCTCAGAATATTTTTTAAAAGATAAAAAAGAAGCCTGGGATTTTACCAATAATGTTTTAAACGTATTTTTATTTTTTTTGTTTGTAATTTCTCTTGTGCTGGGAATTTTTGCGCCGGTCTTCGTGAAAATTATGACGCCGGGTTTTAATGCTCAACAGATTACCCTCACCGTTCTTTTAACAAGGATTCTTTTTTTAAGCCCGATTTTTTTTGGGATATCTTCTATTTTTTCAGGGGTGGCTCAGTATTTCAGCCGGTTTCTTATTTACAGTTTAGCGCCCATTTTGTATAACCTTGGGATAATCTTAGGGATTATTTTTTTAGCGCCGATTTGGGGAATTTTAGGCGTGACCTTAGGAGTCGTCATCGGCGCTTTGCTGCATTTTCTGATTCAGATTCCCCCTGCCCTTCAAGCCGGGTTTGCCTATCGGCCGATTTTCAACCTGAAAGATGAGAAAATAAAACGAGTTTTCTCTTTAATGGTTCCCAGAACCTTCGGGGTGGCTGCTCCCCAGATTAATCTGATGGTGGTGATGGCCATTGCTTCCGGCTTTTCAAGCGGAGCGCTTTCCATTTTTATTCTGGCCAATAATCTTCAGCAGTTTCCTCTGGGTTTGGTCGGCATACCCTTTGCCATGGCCGCTTTTCCGACCCTCGCCCAAGCCTGGGCTGCTCAAAAGAAAGAAGATTTTCTGGAAAAGTTTTTTTCAACCTTTCGCAAGATTCTTTATATCATCATCCCACTGAGTTTCCTGATTTTTATCCTGCGCAACCAGATAGTCTTAATTTATAAAGCAGGTCAATATAGTGGAACAGCTACCTCTTTAACCTCGGCTTCCTTGGGATTGTTTGCTTTGGGCATCTTCGCATCTTGCCTCATTCCGTTGGTTTTCCGGGCTTTTTTCGCCTTTCAGGACACCAAGACCCCGACCGTTATCGCTGTTGTCGCCATGGTCTTAAACGTCGGCTTGTGCTTGGGCTTTACCCAAGTTTTAAGTTTTCCTAATTTTTTCCAGGACTTCATGATAAGATTTTTTGCTCTTCAGGGGATTAAAGATATTTCCGTCATCGGCCTGCCCCTGGCTTTTTCCTTAGACAGCATTTTTCAGCTTATTCTGTTAATGATTTTCCTTCGCAAGAAAATCAATATTAAAATATGATAAATATTAAGAATTTCTGCATCATTGCCCATATTGACCACGGTAAATCCACTCTGGCGGATCGGCTTCTGGAATTGACCGGTACGGTTGAGAAAAATAAGATGCGGCCCCAGTATCTGGATATGATGGATTTGGAAAGAGAGAAAGGCATTACCATTAAAATGCAGCCTGTTCGCATGATTTATCATGCGGAAATCCGAAATCCGAAATCCGAAATCCCAAACAAATCCCAAATTCAAAATTCTAAATCCCAAACCGATAATTTCGAATTTCGTGCTTCGAATTTCGAATTTTCAGATTCAGAATATCTTCTGAATCTGATAGATACGCCCGGCCATGTGGATTTCAATTATGAGGTTTCCCGTTCTCTGGCCGCGGTGGAAGGAGCTATTTTGCTGGTTGATGCGACCAAAGGCATCCAGGCGCAAACCCTGGGCAATCTGGAACTGGCCAGGAAGCAGAATCTGACCATTATCCCGGTAATTAATAAGATTGATTCGCCCCAGGCCAAGGTTGAAGCAACTCAAAAAGAAATTGTGGATTTGTTGAAAGTCAATCCGTCAGACATTATTAATATTTCGGCCAGGGCTGGCACTAATGTTGAACAGGTTTTAAATGCCGTTATTGAGAGAGTCCCTGCGCCAAAAGGAGATGAAACCCTGCCCTTGCGGGCTTTGGTTTTTGATTCCAAATTTGATGCTTTCAAGGGCATTATTGCTTTTGTGCGCATTAAGGACGGCCAAGTCAAAAAAGGCGAGAAAATTATTTTAAAGCAGAGCCAAGCCGAGGGCGAGGTTAAAGAAGTGGGGATTTTCAGCCCTTTGCTGTCTCCGGTTGAAAAATTAAGCGCCGGAGAAATCGGGTATCTGGCCACCGGCATTAAGACCCCGGATAAAGTCAGGGTGGGCGACACCATCACTATTTTAAATTCCAAAGTTGAAGGGTTGCCCGGCTATCAGGAGCCCAAGCCCATGGTTTTTTTAAGCATTTTTCCGGAGAACCCGGACCACTTTGAATTATTAAAGGACAGCTTGGATAAGCTGAAGCTGAACGATGCGGCTTTAAGCTTCAAGCCCGACCTTAAAGAAAGCTTGGGCCGGGGATTCCAGTGCGGCTTCTTGGGTCTGCTGCACGCTGAAATCGCCACCGAACGGCTCAAGAGAGAGTTTGGCTTGGAGCTGGTTTTATCAACGCCTTCGGTCGTTTACCAGGTGACTTTGAGAAGCCATAAGCAGTTTTTCGCTTATACTTCGGCTGATTGGCCTGACCCAAGCGGTATTGAATCCAGCCAAGAGCTTTGGACCAGGCTCCAGGTTTTAACGCCGATGAATTACTTGGGTCAGGTGCTGGAACTTTTGGAAAGCCTTGAGTCCAAGCAGCTTAAAACCGATTATCTGGGCCAGGAGAAATCGGAATTGGTTTACGAGGTCCCTTTAAGAGAAATCATCACCAAGAACTTTTACGACAAGCTCAAAAGCGTTTCTCAGGGGTTTGCTTCAATGAACTATGAGATTTTAGGCTGGAGAGAGGCCGAGCTGGTTAAGCTTGATATTCTGATTTTAGGCAAAAAGGAAGAGGCGTTTTCTAAAATCGTGCCGGTCAAGGACGCCGAGTCAGAAGGCCGCAAAATCGTGGAAAAGCTCAAAGAGGTCCTGCCGCCCCAGCTCTTCGCCCTGCCTTTGCAGGCGGCCATCGGCGGCAAGATTATCGCTAGAGAGACCATCAGGGCCAAGAGCAAGGATGTGCTGGCTCCTTTGTACGGGGGCGACTACACCAGAAAGAAAAAACTTTTGGAACAGCAGAAAAAAGGCAAGAAAGAACTTAAAGAAAAAGGGAGAATTAAAATCCCTTCCCGGGTGTTTTTAGAGGTGTTTCGAACTTGAAGTTTAAATAAAAATCGTTAGAATAGGGGTATCAGCAGAAAGGCGAACATACTTAAAACGACCAAGACGACTAAAGCAATCCAAGTGATTTTAATTAGTTTTTTTGGTTTCACAATTCTATGGTAGCAAAAGCTCAAAAAATAAGAAAGGGAAAGCTGCAGAATCTGTTTTTTAGCATTTTGCTGGGAGTCCTGTTTTTTGGGGTGGTCAGCGCCTTAGTCGTTTCCAATTGGAAAATAAACCAGAAAAGAGCCCAATACACCGCCCAGATCAAAGTACTGCAGGCGCAGCTCCAAGAGTTGGAACTCAAAAGGGAGCAGCTGCAGGCGCAGATTTCTCAGACTTCGGATGAGGTATACTTAGAAACTCAAGCCCGGGAGACGTTTAATCTTAAAAAGCTGGGTGAAGAAGTGGTGGCTGTTTTGCCGGCCGAAGAAGAAATAATTCCGGAGCAAGAAAAAGGATTTTGGGGACAGATTTGGGATAAGATAAAATTTTGGTAGGCGAGACGTACAAATTGCTTTGCAATTTTACGTCTCAGCAACGTAAAATTTCGAAGAAATTTGTACGTTGCGGGTATGGTTCAGTGGTAGAACGTGACCTTCCCAAGGTCGAGATACGGGTTCGATTCCCGTTACCCGCTCCATTCACATGTTAAAGCCGAATAAAAATAAAAAACAAAAACCGATTGTCGTCGCGGTCAGCGGCGGGTTCGACCCGGCGCACATTGGACATGTTCGTTTGTTCCAGAAAGCCAAAAAATTGGGCGACAAACTGGTGGTTATTTTAAATAACGACAACTGGCTTTTAGCCAAGAAAGGTTATGTTTTTATGCCGCAAAACGAGCGTCAAGAAATTCTGGAAGCATTGGCGTGCGTGGACGAAGTGGTGTTGACAAAACACCCTAAAAACCCTAAAGATATGAGCGTCTGCCGGGAGTTATTGAAAATCAAGCCGCAAATTTTTGCCAACGGCGGGGACCGATATCCCAAAAACATTCCTGGTCCGGAAGTCAAAATCTGCAGGAAAATCGGCTGCCAAATGATTTATAATGTCGGCCGGGGCGGGAAAATCCAGTCGAGTTCATGGTTGGTCAAAAACGCGCCGAAGTAGCTTAGGGGTAAAGCAATGGTTTCGTAAACCATAGACGGCAGTTCGATTCTGCCCTTCGGCTCAATGTTTAATTTACCAAAAGAAATTATTATTTGGGATTCAGAGTTTACGTCTTGGTCGGGAACAGATGAGAGGGGCTGGACAGGTTCTGACGAGATAAAAGAATTGGTTCAGATCGGTGCGGTACGCGTCAAGACCGCTGATTGGACTAAACTTAGCAGTTTTGAAGTTTTGATTAGGCCGGTTGTTAATCCGATTTTATCTGATTATTTTATTAAGCTTACTGGTATTAGCCAAGCTGAAATCGATAAAAACGGCACGCCGTTCAAAAACGCCTATCAAATGTTTTTTGATTGGGTGGGGTCGGCTAATTTATATTCTTGGAATCTTTGCGATTATTGGGCCTTAGCCGAGACTTGTAAACTCAACAATATGGTTTTACCCATTAAAAGAAATAGGTTTTTTGACATGCGCATGGTTTTTTGGAAAGCAGGGATTCTGGCAGAAAACTACCACAGCGGCACTATTACTGAAGCTTTTGGCCAAAAATCAAAATACCAGAGGCACAAAGCAATCAACGACGCTCAAACTATTCTTGATGGTTTGCGGTTATTGAGCAGGCGATGAAGCTTCGCTTCATCTTTACTTTCGCCCCGCTTTGCGGGGCTCGTGTTTTAGGCACACACTTTTGGCGGATTAGTTAGCTGATAATCCGAAAGAAATTGGTTGGGGCTTTTGCCCTTCAACCCGCAGTGTTCCAGGCCGTTGTAATACATATTCCATAATTGTATCTTTCTTTCTAAATCTTTCAAACTGCTAAATTTATTCATTTCGTAAAATTGCTCTTGGTCGGTCCTATGGCTTCTTTCCACTGTGCCGTTCTGCGCCGGTTTGCCCCGATCAATCAGGTAGTGGATAATATTATTTTCATGACAGAATCTATCAAAGCTGTGGGGTTGTCTGGGCAAGAGATCGGCTCTTTTGTATGTGCCAGTGTACAGATTAGTAAAAACAAACCCGTTGTCTGTTTTAACCGCCTCGATTTTGTATGGAAATATTCTGATCACTTCTTTCAAAAAGACAATCGAATGGTGATTTGACTGCTCTTCGTATATCTTCAGATGCCGCCATCTGGAAGCGCAGTCGATGGCCGTGTACTGATAATATCTTTTGTCCTTAATCCTGCCTGGCACATATTTAACATCGATCTCCAAGAGTTCGCCCGGTTTCCTTTCCGCTCTGATATATTTATATTTTACTCTCCTGACCCTGTATTTTCTGGTCAGCCCCTCTGTCTTGAGTATCTTGCCAATTGTTCTGGCATCAATCAGTACGCCCTCAGACTCAAGTTGCCATTTAATCTTTAAGGCGCATTTCTTGGTTTGCTGGCGTATCTCAATCAGTCTTTCCTTGATCCGTATGGGCGTTTCATTAGGCTGGGTCTTGGGTTTGGTTGATCTGGGCTCCAGGGCGTCTGCGCCGCCCTCTCGGTAAGCGGCCAGCCATCGTTCCAGGCTTCGTTTGCCGTAAGGACACACCTTGGCTGCGTCAGTCAGCCTCACCTCCTTATTTGCGATGGGCAGTACCCATCTTAATCTCTCCTCTTTAATTGTTTTTGCCATACATATTGCCATTCCTCCATCTTAGGAGAAAACCGCCATATGTGTGTACACATTACCCTCGGTGCTTGACTTTTTAGTCGGAATAGGGTATATTCATCTATCTAGTAAATTAACAAAACAGAAGGAGGTTATGAATGTCGGACAAGAAATGGGTTCTGTGGGAAAACGAGGAAATGTCTTTGCAGGCGGCCTTCGATCCGGCGATTCCGAGGACCGAAGGATTCCATTTGGTTCTTCTGCCAAAGAAAGCCAGTCCTTCTCCCTGGGGTGACCCGGAGCTTTATAGTAGAATGTCGCTGGTGGTTGCTAAGGCAATCTTTGTCATCATGATGGAACCGGGCCTGGCTGACTGGGTTAATATTCACTATGACGGGAACATCGGTGCGGCCAAAGAAGATCCCAAACTTCACATCCACATCTTCGGACGGCTTAAGACCGGCCCAAACTGGGGCGGACCACTTAAGCTGCCCTTTGGCGAAGGGCCTTACGGAAACGAGCCACTGACCGACCAGGAAATAGCACGCTTACGTTCGGCTTTGGCAAAAGGAATGGAATACTGAAAAATTGGAAGCAGGAGGAAGTTATGGGAAGAATTGAAGAAATAGCTGAAAGATTAGGTTTGAGCGGCAGATTGCCAGAGGTGCAGTTTCTGGCTACGGGCTTTAAGGCGGTTGACCTGGAAGGGCTTGCCCGGTTTGAAGATGAACTTCAGATTTTTGACCTGGCAGCCCATCAAGATATTCGTGCTAACTGGGAAGCAAAGGTTGCTAAAAATCCCAAGATGTTCCCCGGGCCCATGGCCACTGTTAAAGATTTCAAAGTGGAAGAAAAAGTGCTTAAATTGCGGTTGCAACGCTCTCGGTTTGACATCTACGATGGTTTAAGGCCGAGAATCCCCAATAAAATTGACTTGGCACAAAAACCTCTGGATCGAGATTTCTGCTTGCCCTTGTCAACGGGCGCGGTGACCGTGACTGCTCCGGACAAAGAAAATCCGGCAGGTACGATTATTTTCGGCATTCGGAGCAAAACCACGGCTTTCGGAGAAGGCATCTCGACTACTTTACCGGCCGGCTATTTTAATCCCGAGAGCGACCGATTGGTGATCGGCGACCCTGCTTTACATGTGTGGCTCATGTCGATAAGATTCACCGTGGTCAGGGAAATGAAAGAAGAGGTTGGCCTTCAGGATTACCAGATGTTTGACTATCTGGGCCTGATTCACGACGGGGTTCTGGCCAAACAGCCATTGCTTGCGGTCAGACTGGGATTAGATTTTACCGCAGAGGAGGTGAAAGCAGTGGCTCACGATATGGGCGTTGAGGTGCAAAGTTACCACTTCGTACCTAACACAGAAGAGTCTGTCAGAGAGTTTATTGCCAAATATCCGCCCACTCCTCATACGATCGGCGCGCTCATCTTACACTTTGCTTAAAAGTGATGAGACAAAAAGCGGCACTTTAACGAATAGTGCCGCTTGTTTTTTTGGAAAATAATGATAATATTAAAAAAGAATGAGTAATATTCCAGAAAAGAAAGAGGTTTTACAAACTAAAATCCGCCAGTTGGCGGACCGTCTTTGACATTGCGGCTAAGCGAAAGAAAATTCAGGAACTGGAAAAAGAAATCCAGAAACCCGACCTTTGGAAAAATAGAGACGAGGCCGTCAAAATCACCCAGGAATTGACGGATTTGCAGAAAGAAATAGCTGACTTTGAAAACGTCAAAACCGAAGAAGACCTGAAGAAAATGGAAATCCGGGTTTTTCTTTCGGGTAAATACGATAAAGGCAATGCGGTTCTTTCCATCATGGCCGGAGCCGGAGGCCAGGATGCCCGGGATTGGGCGACCATGCTTTTGCGGATGTATCAGAGATATGGCGACAGGAAGGGATTCAAAGTTGCGATTCTGAACGAAACCGCCCTGGAAGTCAAAGGCCCTTATGCTTACGGCTTATTGAAAAAGGAGAACGGCGTGCACCGTTTGGTGCGCATCTCGCCTTTTTCCGCCCAAAACCTGCGCCACACTTCCTTTGCCCTGGTGGAAGTCATGCCTGAAATTTCCAGTCAGGACCAGGCCGAGCTTCAAATCAAACCCGAAGACCTGGCAATTGACACCTACAAATCCTCGGGGCCCGGCGGCCAGAACGTCAATAAAAGAATGACGGCTGTGCGCATCACTCATCTGCCCACCAAGATTATCGTTTCCTGCCAATCAGAGCGGTCGCTGGCTCAAAACAAGGAAGCGGCCATGACCCTGCTTTACAGCAAGCTTTACCAATTTAAAGAACAGGCCAAAGAAAAAGAAAGAGCCAAGCTGAAAGGTGAGCCCGTGGCCATCGAATGGGGTAGCCAGATCAGGTCGTATGTCCTGCACCCCTATAAGCTGGTGAAGGACGTGAGGACCAACGTGGAAACATCGAACGCGGAGAAGGTGCTGGATGGGGGACTGGACGAATTCATCGAAGCCGAGATAAAGTTAATCAACGAATAACGAATTTAGTACGAATATACGAATTCGTAAATTCGCAACGGATTCGCTATTCGATGATTTTTATGATTAGTTTTCAAAAAGTCAGTAAAACTTTTCAATCGCGCCTGAAACCCATTCATGCCCTGGAAGAGGTTTCTTTTGAAGTTCAGCCCGGAGAGTTCGTTTCCATTGTGGGCCGGTCGGGCTCGGGCAAAACTACTTTATTGAAATTGCTTTTGGCCGAGGAAGACCCGAGCTCCGGAGCCATCTTTTTTAACGACCAGGATATCCATCAAATCAAATCGGATAAATTGCACAAGCTGCGCCGGGAAATCGGCGTGGTGTTCCAGGACTATAAGCTCTTTCCTTCCAAAACCACTTATGAGAACATAGCTTATGTCATGGAGGTAATGGGCGCTTCGGACCGGGAAATCAAAAACGACGTGGCCAAGGTGCTGGAGCTTGTTCAATTGACCGACCGGAAAGACAGTTTTCCCGAAGAATTGTCGGGCGGGGAAAGGCAAAGGGCCGCCATTGCCCGCGCCTTAATCCATCGGCCCCAGGTGATTCTGGCTGACGAGCCGACCGGCAATCTTGACCCTTATCACACCAGAGATATTATCAAACTGCTGGTCAAACTTAATGAAATGGGCACCACGATTATTCTGGCCACCCACAATCAGGAGGTTATCAATTCTTTGGAAAAAAGAGTCATCACCCTGGAAGAAGGCAAGGTCATCAGGGACGAAAAAAAAGGCAGGTTTGCCATATAATTATATGATGTCAGCCGCATTAAAGCGCATTATCAAATCGGGCTGGAGGGATTTTAAGCGCAACAACGGCCTATCGGTCGCCACCATCTTTATTATGGTTATGACGATTTCTTTGGTGACCTCGCTTTTCCTTTCCCAGAAGACTTTCAATTTTTTGATTGTCAGCCTGGAAGACAAAGTGGATATGGCTGTTTATTTTACTGAAGAGCCGACTAACGAAGAGATCTTGACCATTCAGGCCGAGCTTTTTCATTTGCCCGAAGTGAAAAAACTGGAATATATTTCCAAAGAAGAGGCTTTGGCTAAGTTCACCGAGCGCCATGCGGGTGAAGAAGTCATTATGGAGTCCTTGGCAGAGGTGGGCGGCAATCCTTTATTATCTTCCATTAACATCAAGGCCTGGGAGGCCTCTCAGTATGCAGCCATTTCCGCTTTCTTGGACACGGCTTCTTTCAATGATTTGATTGCCAAGGTTGATTACAGCCAGAAAAAGCCGGTGATTGAGCGATTGTTCTCTCTGACTTCCAATATCAATACCACGGGCATTGTGTTAAGCATTATTCTGGCGTTGGTCGCCGTGTTAATCGCTTTCAATACGGTCAGGATAGCGATTTACAATTCCAAAGAAGAGATTGAAACCATGAGACTGGTCGGAGCGTCCGATTGGTTTATCAGGGGGCCTTTTATGGTGCAGGGGATTATTTCAGGGCTTTGGGCCGTGTTAATCACCTTCCTGATTTTCAGCGCAGCGGTCTACTTCTTAAGTCCCAAGGTCGCAATTATTGTTCCGGGGCTTAATTTGTCTTCTTTCTTTTTCAGCAATTTTCTGGTGATTCTGCTTTTGCAGCTGGCGGCGGGAGTAGGGTTGGGCGTGATTGCGAGCTGGCTGGCTGTCAGGAAGCATTTGATAATATAATTTTGCGAGGTCGTCTAACGGTAGGGAAAATAGCCTGCATATGTTATAATTGGATAATGGCTAATGAGTTAAAATCTTGGAATAGGGGATTTACAAAAGAGACGCATCCGAGTATCCTTAAAATTTCAGAAACCTTCAAAAGGAACAAATTAGATAACTTTAAGGGATGGCGCAAAGAGATGAAGAGGCTCGGTAAGATCAGATCTCGCTACCCCGCGTTTAGAAAGACCGGAGACTTGGCGGAATTGATCGGATTAGTTTTGGGAGATGGCCACATAGAATCTTTTCCCAGAACAGAAAGCCTTACAATCGCCTGTAATGCAAAAAACACAGGATTAATTAGAAGGTGCAAGTACCTTGTTGAAAAACTTTTTGAGAAAGAACCTTATGAGGGGAACACTATTTCAAATAAGAATTGCATTCGCGTAAGGGTTTATCAAAAAAATATAAGTAAAAGGCTTGGCCTCCCGACGGGGAATAGAAAAAACCTTCATTTTAGAACACCGGGTTGGATATTAAGAAACCAAGAATATCTTAAAAGATATCTTAGGGGGCTATATGAGGCCGAAGGAAGCTTTTGTGTACATAAACCAACTTGTACTTATAAACTTTTTTTTAGCAATAGGAATGAGTTTCTTCTTGGAAACGTTTACAAGGGATTAAAGATTCTGGGATTTCATCCGCACAGAGGAAAGTGTCAAATTCAAGTTTCGCGAAAGAAAGAAGTTTACAGGATTAAAGATTTAATAAAATTTAGACAATATTAATTTTTGCGGGATAGTGTAATGGTAGCACGTTAGGCTCTGAACCTAAAAATCTTGGTTCGAATCCAAGTCCCGCAGCCAGCACATTACACGCCGAGTGACTGAGTCGCTCCCTCGTATTTTTGGGAAAAAGTTTGCATCCAGGACGCGTGACCCGTCTGGGATTCGAACCGTCCCGAGGGCGATTGAATCGCGTTCGAATCCAGGCCCCGTATCTTTTGTAATACAATAGTAATATGGAATTTTTAAAATTCAGTAAATTAAAGAAGGGCGATAAGGTCGCAATCGTATCGCCGTCATTTGCGGCGCCTGGTAAATGGCCCCATGTTTATGAGTTGGGTTTAAAGCGCTTAAGAGAGGTCTTTGGTTTAGATCCAGTTGAGTTCGCCACGACAAAGAAGATAGGGGCTTCTGGAGAAGAACGTTCAAAAGATCTTATTGATGCTTTTGAAGACAAAAACATTAAAGCGGTTATTGCGTCTTTAGGTGGAGATGATCAGGTCACATACATAAAGAATTTACCTCCAGCCCCCTTTGTTAAAAATCCCAAGCCATTTTTTGGATTTAGCGACAATACTCATTTTGCTAATTTTCTTTGGCTTAATGGGATTCCTTCATTTTATGGCGGCACTCTTTTTACTCAATTTGCGATGCAAAAAAGAATGGATGAATATACAATCCAGTATTTTAAATATGCTTTTTTTGAAGACGGTGAATTTGAATTGAAACCGAGTAAGCTTTATAACGATATAGGGATCGGCTGGGATGATCCTAAAAATTTGAATAGCGAGCGTATATACGAAGAGAATAAGGGCTGGTACTGGGACGGAGCGCAGTCGGCGGAAGGTATAATATGGGGCGGATGTCTTGAATCAATCGATGAACTTTTGTGCCACGGATTAAAAATTCCACCACTCGAAGACTTCGAAAACATTATTCTAATTACAGAAACATCAGAAGAAATACCCTCCGCCGAATATGTCTTTAGGGTGTATCGGGCATTGGGCGAAAGGGGTATTTTAGAAAGAGTAAGAGCCATTCTTGTCGGGCGTCCCAAGGCTTGGGAGTTCAATAAACAGCAATCGACCGAAGAGAAGGATTTATATCGAGAAAATCAAAGAGAAATAATCTTAAGGGCGGTAAGGGTATATAATAAAAAAGTGCCTTTAATCCAAAATGTTGATTTTGGCCACACTGACCCACAAGTTGCCCTGCCATATGGACAGAAAATCAGAATAGATTCTGCGACAAGAAAAATCTTCGCTAAATTTTAACTCAACTAGATCGTTTAAATTATCAACATGGAGACACAAATAAGAAAAATAAATACTTCCGATCGGGAATGGGTAAGAAATTTATTTATTAACAATTGGGCGGGAGATTTTATAGTCAGCAGGGGAAAGATTCATAAACCGGATAATCTCGATGGATTTATTGCTCAAGAAAACAGCGATAAGGTTGGGTTGGTTACCGTCAATATAGAGAATAATGAAATGGAGATTGTGACCATAGATAGTTTAAGTTCGGGGAGAGGTACTGGAGCCCTGCTTTTGAAAGAAGTGATAAAAATGGCCAAAGAAAAAAACGTTAAAAGGATATGGTTGATTACTACCAACGATAACCTTAACTCTTTTAAGTTCTATCAGAAGAACGATTTTCATTTAGTGAGAATTTATCCCGGAGCTATCGCCGAATCCAGAAAAATTAAACCCCAAATACCCGAAATAGGAGAAGATGGAATACCCATCCGAGACGAGATTGAATTTGAATATCTCCTTAGTTAGTTTTCGATTAATAGTTTGTCTTACGAGGAATACGATTTTAGAGTATAAGAAAAGATACCTGAAATAATTAAAATTTATATTCAAACGGCGCTAGGGAGTCCAGACCCCATCAGTTGATAACTTTTACCTTGTTTTTATCCCATAGGTAGACAAAAAACCGCCAAAGTGGCAGAATTAAGGTAGTTTTTATAGCCCCCAAATTTATGGGAACAAAAGAATTAAGAAAAAGAAAAATTTGGCAAGATGTTAGTGGAGGAAAAGCAGGAGTTGCAGAGAAGAAATTTTACGAAATATTCTTACAAGAGTTTAAGGGTACGGACTTTAGAATACGGCCAAGACCAAAAGAATTCAAAGATATTTACTCTAAAATAAAACTCAGTAAAAAAGTGTTGGCAGATATTTATACCCCGAAGGGTGAAACGTGGACACATGGAGTGATTCCAGACTACGCCATAGATAATATTAAAACCCAGAAAACATTATATGTAGAAGTTAAGAGGCAGGATGGATGGGTAGAAGGAAAAACTCGTAGTGCGGGTAGAGGAAATGCGCATGAGAGATCATGTAAATTTTTCACGCCGGGATTACTAAAAATATTAAGAAAACATGGAAAAATTGGTAAAGGTGTTTTACCATTTTGGGTTGTTTTTCAAGGTGATGTCGCGCGTGATCCCAAACGCGTAAGAGAGATAACTTGCTGGTATGCCGAGTATTCTGCCCATTTTTTTATGTGGAGCAACTCAGCAGATGGTAAACCTCTAATTAATCATTTCAATAAAAAACTAAAACATCTATTAACTTAAAAATCATTTATTGCTTTCGTTAAGCATATCTAGCCCCCACGCTGACCAACCTTTGGTCTTTCTCCTTGCGAATAGTTCAATGCGTTCCTGAGTTGGAAACATTTTTTCTATTCCTTGGATTACTTCTGCTGGTTTCTCACTATGTTCTTTTCTCGGACTTCTCACTAATTGTTGTACATTTCTTGCGCCTCTCGGTCTCGGTATCCTGCCACGCTTGAACACTAAACATAACTCACAATTTGAAAGAGTATATTGCCCAGGGTTGTGATTCATTTTGTCCCAAATAAATGCAACTGTTTTATATTCAAACCCCCATGTTTGACCTAACTCTACGGCTTGAGATAAATGGGGACTTGTTGTCCACATAAATAAAAGGCAATCATCCTTTGCGATTTCGTGAATGGGAATTTTCATCAATTCACCAGTTTTTAATGTTGGGTACTTAAATGTAGCCGAACTTATGAATATTTTTCTTGAGAAATCAATATTCTCTTTGCTTTTACTGCTTTTATCGAATTGCAATTTTCCATTATAGTACCAAGGTGGATCAGCGTAAATTACATCGAATTTCTTATTTGGTAATTTAGGATAAAGATCCGGTAATGTATTTTGCTTTGTTCGTTTCTTAACGTCCTCATTATAAATCGAATACCCAGTTTGTTTTACTTGTGTATTCGTCAAAACATCATCAGAAATGGAAATATCTCGAATTACATCAAGCACTATTCCTTGTATAGAAATATCGCGGCCATTTCTAAAAATGAGTGGCTCTATGTTTTTATTCGCCGGTTGTAGGCGGATATGGCCTCGCTCTTTGTAAAATTTTTTGAGTGTTGCTTCCTGGTTGTCTATAAGTGCTACTACTTTTTGGCCATTCTCGGCGGTTTCTTGGTGGCGCACTAAAATAACATCACCATCGTTGATATTCTCATCAATCATACTGTTGCCGACCACTTTGAGCGCATAAACCTTTGACGAGGAAGGAATTTTATTCTTTGGAACGGCTATCGTCTCTTGCGGCACATCAAAGAGCGTCAGTGGTGAACCGGCTGCGATTGTGCCAAGGAGAGGAATTCTAACCAAGATTGAGGAATTTTTGTCTTTTACAATTTCTATAGCGCGAGCTTGATTGTTCAAGACCCCTTTTTCTTTCAGGGTTTCTACATGTTGATGAACGGTAGATTTTACTAATCCAAAATGTTTCCCGATTTCTTTTTGGGTGGGGGAGTACCCCTTTTTCCTTGCATATTTCTTTATATATTCAAAAACTTGTTTTTGTTTTTGGGTTAACATGGTTGACACTATTTTAAGCCAGATGGTATTATTGTATTATACCGAACTTTTACCGAACCAGCAAAGCTGTCAACTGTGGATAACTTGAACCCACCAACTTGCGGCTGATGAGCGATGGCACTTCCTACCGCCTCGGTATTCTAACCGGCCGGCTGAAAAGCCTTGAATCGGAAGAAGATTTATTAAAATTAATTAAGAAATAAAATCATGCTTTCTTGGTTAAAAGACAAAACTATCGGAAGTTTACAGCGTTGGCTTTCAGAAAAAATTGCTAGGATGTATCAAGAATTACACACAGAGAGACTTCAGAGAATGGCAAAAAGGAAGGGGGTCGTTCAGACTCTGACGAGTCTTCAGACTCGAAGAGTTGGGGGGAAGGAATTTTTGTCCGCCCTCGCTTTTCCGCCGCCGCAATTTTTCGTTTTTCGCGGAGCGAAAAACACCGTTCACTCTTTACTATTTTTAATTTTTGGTATAACATTGCAATAGAAGAAAAGAGATATTACTCATATTACAATTCTACTACTACGATATTAGTATGTCAAGTATTACCAAAAATTTAAGGAGATTAAGAGAAGCTAAAAGACTTTCCCAGGAAAAACTGGCGAGATTGGCTGATGTTGCGAATAATACAATTGTTAAAATCGAAGCAGGAAAGAATCAGAATCCAACGCTTGATACCCTCAAGAAAATTACGAAAGCTCTTGAGGTTAGTATTGATGAGTTAATTAAATAAAATGAAAAATTACTCTAAAAATGGTTTTATTCAAATACCGATTTTAATTGCTATTATTATTGGAGTAGTTGCTATCGGTGGGGGTGGTTATTTGGGTTATAACGGGTATAAAAATTATCAAACCCAACAAGCTGAAAAAGAAAGAATAGCCCAAGAAGCTGAAGGACTACGGCAGGAAGAAGAAAAACTAGAAATGGAAAGGTTAAAAAAAGAAGTGGAGTATTTAAAAAATCAACCTCCAAAAATTATTAAAGAAACTCAATCCCAAAATCCGGAAAGCCAAGAGATTTTAACAGCCGAATTAAATTTATACGCAACCGGCGTCGTTCTTATTATCTGTAAAGATGTACAAGGTAGCGGTTCTTTATGGAATTTGGGGAATTCTTATGTGGTTTTGACTAACGAACATGTAGTAGCGCCATATGAAGATGGAAAATGTGTTATTCATGTTCCAAAAATAGGCGAAACCACAATAGAACCTTATAGTTTAAATGCCACAAATAGACGTTCGTGGAATAAATATACTGATGTTGCTACACTCGAAATAGATACAGAAAAAAATGACACCTTTCTTATCGCAGAAAAATCCGCAGTGGAAATTAAGAGTTTAAACTATAAAATTTCTTCATTACTCCTTTGTTCGACTAAAATGTCTCTTGGTTCGCCTGTATATGTTATGGGTTATCCTGCGTTTTCTTCGCAAGAAGTGAATCTTAGGGGATTGGTTTTTGAAAAATCATTTTTTACAATAACAAACGGGATAATTAGCTCTCATGATACCTCAATAATGCAACCATTTGGTAATTTGCTATATCCTAATTATTTTGTGTCGGCAAAGATTGATAGTGGCAATTCTGGTGGCATAGCTTTTTCAAGGGATAAAAATGCTTTATGTGTGCTTGGCATTCCCACGTGGATTTCCCTAGGGAATTATGAGACACAAGGAATAATACAAAATATTCATAATATTTTTTATTCTAAATAACACAACATGGAAACATTCAGCCAAAGATTACAAAGATTTCAAAATAACTCACCAGTAGAATTTATTGAAACCATTTTAAATTCTATACATAATTGTCGTATTCCCAAACTGGAGATTGCTTCAAAAAATCAATTAAGCGAATTGCTTATTTTAGGCATTCATACAAGCATTGAAACGATTTCCGAAAATATCTTTTTGCAAAAAGGTATCGATGGATTTAAGTTTTATCTTGAGAATTTTGTTGATGCAGAAAAAGACGGTTTCCGATTCTCAGAAATTGCGGTTGAATTGAACGATTGGAGAAACATAATCGCCCATCAATATATTTCAAAATTGGGGCATTCTTTTGGTTATGATTATTCAATTAGCACGGGTTATAATGCTGAAAATAGTATAATTATTCTTAACCCTCAAATTTTTTTCGAACAATTCAAAAGCGCTTTTGAGAATAAGAGTAAAACAAAAAGGCATATTTGGGATTATAAGCAATCACTAACAGATGATCAGATAACAGAAGCGAAGGAAAAATTTATTGCGAAGTTTAAAAATAAATAGGCGGTGTGCCAACTTTGCTGGCACGAAATTCGGCGGCGGCGGAAAAGCGAGGGCGGGCAAAAATTCCTTCCCCCCAACTCTTCGAGTCTGAAGACTCGTCAGAGTCTGAACGACCCCCTTCCTTTTTGCCCGCCCGAGCGTAAAAGTTTTTCAGAAATCAGCGTCCGGATTTTCTTTGAAAAAAGTTAGGATTTTGTTCAGGACAGACAGCTCTTCGTCGCTACCGCCCTTCGGTTATCCTTCAATTGAAAATATAAATTATTATTAATTTTATAAAATTTATGGAAAAAGACAACAGATTGTTAAAATTAATGATCGCTCACCACGGGTTGATAGAGGTTTTGCTAGCTGTATTTAAAGATAGTCTGTCTGATTCGGAAAAAGCGCTAAAAGCCTTAGGCGATCTTGGCTGGCAGACGGAGAAACATTTTTTCACCGAAGAAAAAGTTAATTTCAGATTTGTTTTTTACAATCAGGAAGATGTATATAAGATTACTCAACATCTGATAGAAGAACATTCCCAAATATTGGGGATGATAAATAAAATTGAAGGGCAATTGCAGGAGAAAAAGGAAATTGAATTGAACTCTTTGTCGGATTTGCTGCAAGAGCATAGAGAAACTGAAGAAAAGATACTATATCCCAAAATGGACGAACTTCTTAGCCAATACCAAAAAGACCTTATGATCGAAAGAATCAACGAGGTCGTTTTAATAAAATAAATGGCGGGTTTTAATGATCAGCCGGAGATTTAAACGGCACTGGGGTGGCTAAGACGGTTCGAGTCAAAATGCCCCCAGCCAACACATTACACGCCGAGCGGCTGAGCCGCTCCCTTGTATTTTTAGAAAAAAGTTTGCATCCAGGACACGTGATCCGTCCAGGATTCGAACCGCCCTAGGGCGATTGAGATGCGTTCGAATCCAAGTCCCGTAGGTGTATCGGCTGATGAGTTGTTGAAATAATTATGGCAAAACACGTTTTAATAATTGGTCCATCGGGTTCAGGCAAAACATATATTTCTGCCATGCTTAGAAGGCAAGGAACAAACGCACCAGATGCTGATTTGATTGGAGGCTTATCTGGTTGGTTTGGTGCAGGCGAAAGACAAGTAACTTACCCCGAAAATGCGGATAAGGAATTTTTAGATAACCACGAATTTCTATGGGATAGAAATTTTCTATCAAAATTCCTGCAAGAACAACAAAATGATGTTTATCTTTTTGGAATGTCGGGAAATGTTTTCGATATGATAGATTTGTTCGATAAAGTCTATTTCCTTAAAACATCGCCCGAAATTCTTGCCCAACGATTAAGGCATGAGAGCCGAGAAAATCCAATGGGTAGAACTGATTTTCAATTACAAAATACTTTGAACTGGGGAAAGAAAATTGAAGAAGAAGCAAAAAAGCTAAATATAGAAATGATTGATGCTAATCAAACGCCAAAACAGATTTTTTCAGCAATAAGCAAATAATATGTCTGTAAAAATTACTTATTTCGTTCATGGTACGACAACCGATAACGAAAAAGAAATTTCGTCCGGTTGGTTTGATGTTGGGCTTTCAGAATTGGGAGTAAAACAATCTATTGATTTGAAAGACCAAATCAAAGACAAAAAATTTGATGTTGTGTTTTGCTCTGATTTGAAGCGTGCCGTTGATTCCGCAAAACTCACATTTGAGGGCGTCGTGCCGATCATTCCTGACGCGAGATTGCGGGAGTGTAACTATGGCAAATACAACGCCCAGCCGTCGAGTATCGTCGAACCAATGCAAGAAAAAGCGATAAACGAGAAATTTCCTGATGGTGAAAGCTATGAGGATGTAAAAACTAGAATTGCGGATTTTCTAAATTTCCTAAAACAGAATTATGACGGCAAAAGTGTTGCCATAGTTGCCCATAAAGCCCCGCAACTCGTAGTTGATGTTTTGCTCAAAGGCAAAACATGGGAAGAGGCGTTTGCGGATGATTGGCGTAAAACAAAGTCATGGAAACCGGGCTGGGAATATATTTTAGAATAACCATGAACATTGAAACTCTTACAAAATTTCTAAACGAAGCGAACAAAGCGACTTACGCCAACAAAAATGCCCCCAAAGTCGCGCCATCTCGTTTGAAGTCAGAGGACTATCATTTTGAAAAAGATGGACTGATTTATCATGACACTTATTTTGGTGGGCGCGACTTTATTGGAGAGGAAATCGTATATGAAAATGAAAAACCTGTCTGGGGTGCAAATTATTTTGGTTTTGTCCTTGATGAAAAGATTAGCGAAAAAGATGTATACGATTTCCTCCGAAAGGCACTTATGCAGGAGTATAATGATATTATTCCAGTTCGAGGACCAGCAAAGTTTTCTGATGGCGAATGGATTTACCGATTTACAGCGGACGGCGGTTTAGAAAACTTTGCTGGTCAGGAAGAAATTTTGCTGAATGAGAAAGTCGTGTATCGTTGTTTGATACACGGAGGATTTATTAGATAGCCGCTGGATTTTTTCGCCGAAATGTCAGAAGCGAGGGCGCGGCGGAAGGGGTGTGTATGGGGGGGGTTCCGCCGCGCCCGAGCGTTCCACCGGAGCGAAGCGGAGGCGGTCAGTCGTCATGGTTCGTTTGGTAAAAAGTTCGAATTTTATTCAGGACAAACAGCAAGTAGCCGCCATTAGGCGGCTTTAAGTTGATAAGGGATAAAAGCTGAAGGAGGACCTAAGGACAGTTAAAACAAAAGCTCGTGATGCAATGTCGCGGGCTTTTTATTTTTGTGGGGTTAGGACCTCCTCTGTTATGGACAGCGATTTTTTAGTAGAATGATAGAGAGGATTTGATTAATTCCCATTTTATGGCGCAGCAAGTTTCCCTGACCGCCGAAGCCTTAGCGCAGGCGGGATGGCATAGCAAAACAATTTCAGAAATTTTTGATACGTTCCGCGCGCGCGAGCGCGGTTTAACCAAAGAAGAGGCGGCGGAGCGTCTTAAAGAATACGGCCCTAATAAATTGCCGGAGGCTAAAGTTGACAGCCTTGCGGTTATTTTTCTGCGCCAGTTTCAGAGTCCGCTCATCTACATTCTTCTTGCGGCAA
>Ga0209541_10001740_pt1 | contig 42613 bp, 46 predicted proteins | sample RifCSPlowO2_01_FD_184027 | JGI IMG/M metagenome (GOLD analysis project Ga0209541, IMG submission 184027) | Groundwater microbial communities from Rifle, Colorado - Rifle CSP2_plank lowO2_0.1 (SPAdes) (version 2) | ecosystem: Environmental > Aquatic > Deep subsurface > Groundwater | place...
CAAACAATTTCCCAGTTGCTGTTAACCATTTCTTCGATGGATATTTCGTTTTTCATTGAACCTGAATCATAAGAGATTCTTGCTCTTAGTAAGTGTGATTCTATTGAAGTACCATCGAAGTAACTTGCTACCAAAAACTCATTTGGTTCTGGGTTGTTTCCGTTTGTGTCTCTCTCAATATACCATGCTCCACTGTATCTTGTTTCTAGTGTGCTTCTTCCCATAACCTCCAAGAATACTTTTCTTTCTCCGCCAGGATTGTATATGATTTCGTTAATCCTCAGGGTTACCGAGTCTATGTAACATAAATCTCCAACGGTTTTATCCGCGCAAACAATTTCCCAGTTGCTGTTAACCATTTCTTCGATGGATATTTCGTTTTTCATTGAACCTGAATCATAAGAGATTCTTGCTCTTAGTAAGTGTGATTCTATTGAAGCCTGAGTCGTTGGAGTGCAGCCATTTAATGATTTAACTAAAGACATGTCAATTAAGTTAGTTTGCCCATCAAGATTTACATCTGCCCTTTGACAAACCTCGTCATTTGTCAGAGTGCAGCCATTTAATGATTTAACTAAAGACATGTCAATTAAGTTAGTTTGCCCATCAAGATTTACATCTGCACGGATGCAAACATCGTCACTTACTGCGGTTTGAGTTGTCGCTTTCAAAGTTGAATTTGTTTGGTTAGATATGCAGGCTCCGTCTTGGCAGATGTAGCCTGAGCCAAATTGAGTTGCACAGGATACAGTAGTTTCATTGAATATGATAGCGACATTTGGATTACAATAATATTCAGTCAAATAAAAACTGCTGTAACATGTATCTACTTTTGTTGTCGTTGCGTTTGATGCTGTTCCTTTTGTTAGATAGTTCTTTCCGCCGTCTGTCTCTGAACAGGCTGTTTGATTTGTCGGGATGCAATAATCTCCTCCAACTTCATCTACACAACCATTCTCGCAAGTTATCCAACTATATCTGCGCCTGGACCCTTCACAATAATTCTCAGCAAAGTTCCCACCAGACCAAGTGTAACATAAATCTTCGTCTATCTGAGTCAAATTTATAAGTCGTTCTACAACTTTTCCTGGAATGAATTCATAAAATCCCCCATCACTGTCAGAACATGCAAAACAAGTTCCTCCTCCGATATTTAAATCACAAGTTGCATTACAATTTGGAAGCCCATCACAATAAGAGGTACATTCATAATTGTGTGAACATTCTGGGGGAGTTGTTTGATTTGTTTGGTTAGATATGCAGGCTCCACTTTGACAAGAGTAATCACCTAAAGAAGAACAGGAAATATTTAAGGTCCCTATTGTTTTATCTGGATTGCAGACTCTTTCTTTTAAGAGATTTCCATCGCTGCAGGAATCAAGAGCCATTCCCCCGCCTCCGCCGCCACCAGAACCTGGCTCGCCTGGACAGCTTGGTCCATTAATGAAAAAAACTCCAGCAGAAACATTTGAAAAAGTAAAGTATTCATTCGGTCCTGCGTCATTATTCGTGCAGGTTCTTGTCTCGTTTCTGCAGTTTGATAAATTATAATCTTGGCATGTTGAATCACAGCAACTTACATTTCCGTATTGGTAACCAAAATCCTGGCAGGATGGTAATGGCACACAGCCATCTAAACTCTTAACCAAAGCCATATCAATTAAATTAACATTTCCGTCGCCATTAATGTCAAATCTTCCGCAGTTTTCATAGTCGCTTATTGGACTGCAGCCGTCTTTTGACTTTACAAACGACATGTCTATCAAGTTAACTTGGCCGTCTCGGTTTACGTCTGCTTTTGTTCCTGTGTTTTCGCAAGTGAAAGGAGAAAACTGCGGTTCGCTGCCGGTAATTTTATTCCACAAATCGCTGAAAAAACCTGCTGAGACAAATGCCGCAGATAAGACGACGACAAGTAAGAAAATGAATGCTAAAGACTGTTTACCTCTTTTATAAGTCATGTTACTTTTGGATAAAGATTGCGGTTCTTTAAATATCTTTTGTTTTTTTTTTGACTTTTGTTATTCGGCTAACGCATTAACCAAAAAGTTTAAAAATTGCGTTTTCTGTTAATATGTTAATGGAAGAACTTTTGAAGAATGCCGAGGAATTTCTAAGCTCTGGAGAGGATAATATCAGGAAGAATAGATATAATGCTGCTGTTTCGGATTTCTTTAAGACGATTGTAATTTTATGCGATTACTTGATTTATAGAGAGACTAAGATTATGCCGAAGAATCACAATAATAGATTTAATCTTTTAGAGAGATATTTCAAGGAAATTTATGAAAAAGTCTCTGATTTGTTTCAGACGTATACTAATTCTTATAATCTTCGTCTTGGAAAAGAAGATGCAATTAAATTGAAGGAGTATGCAAATGAACTCAAAGGATTTGTCGTTAATAAAGGGTAAGTTAAAGAAATATCTGAAGGACAAAGATGTTTTAGATATAATTGTATTTGGCTCTTTTGTTAAAGGCAAAGCAGAACCAAGAGATATTGATATTGCTGTTATAAGTGATAAAAAAGAGAGCATAGACATTAAAGGATTTCATGTCAGCAATTTAAAACCTTCTGATTTTTTTGTTCGTGTTCCTTCGCTTGTTCATACACTGCTTAGAGAAGGATACAGCTTAAGGAATAATAAATTTTTATCCGAGGTTTACAAATTTTCAAACAGAGTTTTATTCAGCTATTCACTGACGTCATTAAAACCAACTGATAAAGTCAAAATTGTGAATGTTTTACGCGGACGTACTGGAGAAAAAGGACTTGTTTTGGAAAATGACGGCGAATGGCTGGCAAATCAGGTTTTTCTCATGCCGATTGGGGCAGATAATATCTTTGAGAAATTCTTCCTGAATTTTAAAGTTAAATTTAATAAATCTTATGTATTAATACATTAGCAAAATATGGTAAAAAACAAGAAAAAAGATAATTCGTTAATAAAAAGAAATAATCTTGTTATGAAGTTGAAGGAATTTGGACTAAATAGGGTTAGCCCTGGGAGTGTTTTAAAAATTGAAAAGGTTATGAAGGAAAAACTTGAGAAGATTATAAAAAAATTGAAAGAAGAAGTTATTACAAAGGGAAGAAAGACATTGAAAGAAGAAGATGTTGATAATGTTGTTAATAAAAAGAATGAGGATTCTGGGTGGGAGATATGAATAGATATTAAGTTGCACGGCACAAAAGACTGATTAATTTAGATTCGAGATGGGCGTTACATTATCGAGGGTGTTTTTGATTACGGCACAAGACGTAAATATATCTTCATTACAAAAAATGATTAACATAAACTCGAGACGATTACTTATTACTGACAGCGTTTTCTGTTAATTGAAACTGGCTGTGAAATTAATCTGGGAGTTGGTTGAAAATTGAGTTATTTACTTTTGAATCTCCAATAAATCAAAGTGTAGATTGCCTGCAAGCCGTCTTTCCAATTTATTTTTTTGCCTTCTTGCTTGTGGCGGGGGTGATAAGATATAGGAACTTCATAGATTTTTATTCCTTTTTTTAGAATCTTGGCTGTTATCTCGGGCTCCCATTCGAATTTGTTTCCTTTTATTTCGAAACTTTTTATTAATTTGGCGTCGAATGTTTTGTAGCAGGTTGGCTCATCGGTGAGTCTTGAGCCGTAGAGGAAATTTGTCACCCAAGTTACGAGGATTCCGCCCATATAGAATGCTATTCCTGAATATTGCTTATTTGATTTTTTTAATCTTCTTGAGCCGTAGACAACTTTTGTTTTATTGTTTAAGATTGGGTTTATTACTTCCTGATATTCGTTTGGATTGTATTCTAAATCTGCGTCCTGAATGATGATTATATCGCCTGTCGCGTGTTTTATTCCTGCCTTGACTGCTGAGCCCTTGCCTCCGTTTTGCTTTTCTATGAAATTTATTTCAGTGTCTTTTGAGCTGAATCCTCTGACGAATTCTTTTATCAGATTTGATGTGCTGTCTGTTGAGCCGTCGTTTACTATTACTATTTCTTTTCTTATTGTTAGTTTTACTTTTGAGACGATTTCTAATATTTTAGTGATTGTTTTTTCTTCGTTGTAGACGGGGATTACGATTGATAGTTTGCTATTCATAGGGTTGGAACCTCCTGATTGAAAATAATTTGGCAAATAAGTTTAATTGGGGGAAATTGTTAATATAAAAACAATCTGATGAAGTAAGTTTAACTAGCGACGCTTGATTTGATTTTTTGTTAATTGGTGTTTGGGCTGTCATTTTATTGATTTGTTAATTTTTTAAGTGGGGAGTAGGTAATATAAAAAATTAGTGTTTGTGGCGCCATTTTATTGATTTCCTGATTTCCGAACTAAATAGATTACGTAGAGAGGCGAAATGAAAGCAAGAAGCAGGGCGAGGGTGACAATCATGTGGGCGAGATTGTTTAGAATCTGGTCTGGAGTTGAATGTATTTCATAGTAATCGAACTGCTGTTCTTTGGGCTCGAAGCCGATTGTGTAAATCCACCAAGATTTTGGCTGAGATGCGAATTGGATAATTGCCGGATTCAAAGCCATCGTTGCTTTGTAGACTGCGGCTTCTTCTTTTTTTTCTCCAATGAAAAGAGGGTAATAGGATTTGCTTCTGTCTGGCTCGTCAAAGGTTTCTATTTTCTCTCCGTTTTGAGAGAAGAAACTTACGAGAGATTCCATTGAGGCGTTGAACTCGGGCTGGTCTTTTACGGTTCCCCAGCCGCAATCATCTGAGACGCACTCAAAGAAATAAATTGTTATCGGAACTGCGTTTTTTTGAAGCTGCTCCTGGTCGGAAAGAATATTCAGGAAGTCTGTTCCTTCGATATAAGGCCTGCCTTGAAACGCCCAGTTTATTCTGCCCCTGTACATTCTGCTGTCTGCGACTACTAAGTCGGTTGTCTTTATGTTTTCTTCTTTGAATTCCATCATTTTAGCTATGTGGCTTTTTCCGTAAAAGTGCGAGACGCCTGTACTTGTCAGACCTAAGAGGAGCAATGAAAGGACGAAAAGAGTTATGATAATAATTTTTAAACTATTTTCTGGGAATTTCTTTGAGAGTTTTAAGTCAATATTGCTTAGTGAAAATGCCGCGAGTGGAACCATTAGGAGTTCTAGGAAGAGATAGTGTTTTGCGAGGAGGATGTTTGCTGAGAGAAATGGGAGAATGAAGAGAATGCTTAGAAGGAAGAATATTACATAGGGTTTTTTCTCTTTTCTTATTGAGAAAATTAAGATAATACCTAGAAGTCCGAGGTAAAAGTTTATTGGGTCGCTGTTTGCTATAAATCCGACTGCTCCAAGCAAGAGAGGTGTGCCTGATACTATGTGGTTCGTGTCGCCGAAGATTAGTCCCTTCCATGAACTTCCCCTGCTGAATGCGGCGTCGAACCCGTAGTATTGCTCTGTGTTGTTTCTTCCTAAATTGAGAGTTCTTGTAAAATGCAAGTCGAGCATTTCCTTGTCTTTGTAGAGGAGATAATTGTGAGTTAAAGTTGGAAGCGCGAAAATTGCTGCTATGAAAAGAAGGATAAAGATTTTTGCTATATTGCTTTTTGAGAATAGTTTGTTATTGTTTTTTGATTTGACGTATGCAAAGTAGACAAGATAAGAAGGGATGAAGAGAAGCGGGTAGACTTTTGTGTAGATTGCCAAGCCGAGGAAGATGCCACTTGCCATGAAGAATCTTGTTTTGTCTGTTTTTATTGCTCTGACGAAAAGGAACATTGAAACTAGGACGAAGAACATTGCCATGACGTCCATTTCTGCGATTGTGTTTTTTATGTGGAACGGCGCGATTGCAAGAAGGAAGGCGGCGATTAGTGATGTTTTCTCTGAGAAGAATTCTTTTGTTAACAAAAAGATGACTAAGACTGAAAAAGAGCCGAAGAGTAATGCAGCCATTCTTGAAGCTAACTGCGTTGTGCCGAGCCAGTTGTAGATGATGCTTGTGAAGGCGTGCCATAAACCTGAAGATTGCTCGTAGGTAATTAATCTGTCTGCGTCGTAGAAATTGATTGCGTAGGTTACGTGGTGCATGTCGTCGGCTGTTACAGGGAGGTTGATTGCAGCGATTAGTCTTAAGATGAAAGCTAAAATGAGAATTAAGATTAGGAAGATAGTTGTTTTTTTCATGCTTGAGATTGAATTTATTATTTTATTTTTCGGGGGGGTGGGCGTATTTGGTTGGGAGACGGGTGTATTGGGTTGGGTGGGTGTATTGGGTTGGATGGTGGGTGTCTTGGGTTGGTTCATTTTCTTTTGTGGGGGGGCGGTTATATAAAATTATGGTGAGCTTGAAATAGTTATGTTAATAATAGTAAAATCTGGGGATGAGAAAACAAACATGACATTTAGTCAAAGTCTATTGCCTAGACTGTTATAGTCAAAAACGTAAATAATTGCCCATCACAAAAGAACATAGTTAACATAAATTCGATTTGATTTTATATTACCGATGGTATTTCATTAATTCTGATTGGTTGTGGCATAATAATGTTCTTTCGCTTAGAATAGTTTAACTAAACAAGTCGATGCATTGCTGTGTTGGCGGTTCGTTTGGAAGGCCGAGGCATTGCATGAAGAGCTTGTTGTCAGCAAGGTTAACATAACCGTTTAGGTTTAAGTCGGCGTTTGTGCAGTCTCTTGGAGGATTGTAAGGAAGGCAGCCGTCTTTTGATTTAACAGCTGACATGTCTATTAAGTTTACACTGCCATCTCCGTTGTAATCTGCTTTTGCGCAATTTGGGTCAGACATGCTGCACCCATCTTTGCTTTTTACTAACGCCATATCTATTAGGTTTGTTGAGCCGTCGTTGTTTATGTCGGCTCCTTTGCAAAGGCAGGTTTGCATATGGTAGTTATCGTCGGAGTCTATGTCGCCGTCGGAGTCGAAGTCTGCAAGAAAGTCTGAGAGTTGTGAGACTATTATTTGTTTTAATGCTTGATTGTTTGATTTGTCTAGTTCAGGTATTTCATTGTAGTAGTCTACAATTATGTAAATTGTGTGGATGCCTGCCTGTGCTGTCCAAGGCACCATTAAAGTTTTTGTGCTGTCTGCGTCCATGCTTATTGTTCTTTCTTCAATGATGTTTGTTATATCATCTAAGGCAAATAAGACGGTGAATTGTCCTGTTGGAATGTTCTCTATATTATTAAGCATTGCAAGGATTTGGATTTGCTGGCCTTGGTATGGTGATGGGTTCGTGAATCCGATGTTATCTGACGTGATTACTAAATCTGGAAGGAGCTGGACTTCTATGCTTCTGCATGCTTCATTATTATCTTCGTCTCCTTCTTCTATTTGGTTATTAGGGTCTAATCTAACGCAGATATTGTGTGTGCCTTCTGTTGTTGGCGTCCATTCTGCTTGGGCGAAATAACTGTCTTCAAGAGTTTGTGGGGATTTTAAGTTTGTGTTAATTGTGTCTATTGAGATTAGGTTTCCGTCGTCGTAAAATCCGACTTCTATTGTGTCTGGATTTATTTCTAATTCGTTATAGAATAATGAAGTTATTGCAATTTCCTGGTTTTTTATTGGGGTTTCGTCTGAGAAGATGATGTCTTCTTCAGCATTGTGGAAGGTGAGGTCGGTCGCGTTGTTTATGTTTACAATAAAGCTTTCGTGCGCTGAGTTTCCGTAGCTATCTCTTACTTCTATTGTAAATATTTGTTCAAATGGCTGACTAAATCCTGTTGTGTCCCAAGTAAAAATGTTTCCGTTTTGTGTGAAGTATCCTTCGGGGGATATAGAATAAGTTAAAGTATCATCTTCTGGATCTGTTGATTCTACTTCTACTGCGATTATCTCTCCGTCGTTAATGAAGATATCTGGTTGGGGTTGCACAGTTGGTGGCTTATTTGATGGGTATGTTATGCCGTTTCCATTATTATAGAGTTGTTGTATCTCTTCATACATTAGTACTCTAGTCCAAAAAGATACTTCGTCTAAGTTACCATTAAAGTTGCTTGAGAGTTGATTTGACGGATGTGCTCCAAAAACTAAGTTATTGTTTGTTGATCTGATTGTAGCAAAACTCCCAGCTCCGTGAGGTGAAACAAAAACGCCATCTAGATATATATATGCATCGCTATCTGCACCGTTATAAACAATAGTTAATAGATGCCAATTTCCATCGTTAAATGGGATAGTATTCACTGTCTCGCCGTAATAGCTTCCCAATGTTATCCAAGCTCTAAACTTTGCAGAACCATCATTGTGATAAGTTAAAATGAAACTTTCATCCGCCCCTTCGCCGTTTGCGATGATTACATCATTGCCAGTTGGAGAATTTGTTTTAATCCAAAGAGAAATAGTCAATTGATTAATTCCTTCAACTTCTGTAACGTCGCCGAAGTTTACTCTGTCGTCTATCCCATCAAAGTAATATGAACTTCCTAGTTTCCCGTCGTTTCCCTGAATTCCACCCTCTACGGCGCCATTGACTTGTCCGTTGACTCCTTCTCTAGCTTCTGAAGAATCATCCAGATTGTAGTAGTAAACCAAACCATCATTCAGATTATCAGTCCATTCGGCGGAAACGAGATAAATAGAACTAACCAAGACAAAAATAAACAAAGCAAGAAATATCTGCTTTTTCATAATAAAGCGATAAATCAATGGTATTTAAATTTTGTTAGAGATTTTTGTTTTTGAGAGTAGTGAATTATTGTGATGTCTAAATGAATTAATTAAAAAATGCCCTCGATAACATAGAATCAAATCGAATTTATGTTAATTATGTTTTCTTGCGGTGAGCGATATTCTTTGTGCTGCTGCATTATCTTGGCGGAGAATATAAAACTTAATATAGAAAGATTATCAGTCAGTTTTATGAAGATGTCTGTAGTGATGCCGGCGTACAATGAAGAGAAGAGAATCGGTAAGACGCTGGAGAAATATTCTGAGTTTTTTGAAAATATTCGCTTGGCAGGAAAAAAACATTTTGAATATGAAATTCTGATTGTGATTAACGGGACAACTGATAGGACGGGGGAGATTGTTGAGGGATACAAGAAAAAAAATCCTCGGATTGGATTTTTGGATTTGGTTAAAGGTGGGAAAGGTTATGCAATTATTGAAGGATTCAGAAATGCCTTGACAAGGGAAAATGATCTGATTGGGTTTGTTGACGTTGACATGGCGACTTCGCCTGAAGAATACTGGAAACTTGTTCTGAATATTAACAAACATGACTGCGTTATAGCTGACAGATACATAAAAGGTTCAAGGGTTTATCCGCCGAACACTTTCAGAAGATTGATTGTCAGCAGAGTTTTCAATGTTTTTATCCGGGGATTATTATTTCTGCCTTATAGGGATACTCAGTGCGGGGCAAAGGTTTTCAAGAGAGAAGTTATAGAGAGAGTTCTGCCTAAATTGAAGTTTTCCAAGTGGGCGTTTGACGTTGATTTGGTTTACAATGTCAGAAAGCTTGGATATAAGATAAAATCTTTTCCAACTGTCTGGATTGACAAGGAATATTCAAAAATTAATTTCTGGAAGGCTGGACCGTGGATGGCGCTTGGCGTGATTAGGTTAAGATTAATAAATTCTCCTTTGAGAGATTTGGCAAAGTTTTATGATTTTGTGTTTAACAGGATAAAGAGGGGGAGGAGAAGATGAATGTGATACAAGACATAAATGCTTGCCCACCGCAAAGAACATAGTTAATATAAATTCTATACGATTCTATATTACCGACGGTGTTTTCAATTAATTCAGATAGATTACGGCTAAATGAGGGTATTGGTGACAAGTTAATACGACGCGCACAAATTTGCGAAGCAAATTTGTAATTAATAAGACGCAGTCGCACGCACGGCGTCCAATTGCGCGTCGTATTAATTATATTTTATATACAAAAAATTATTCCCCCTATTATCGTTGGTTCTGTTTAATGATAATCGACGATATTTGCGCAGGTTTATTCGCAGTTATTTCATTACAATAATGTTTATATTGGATTGATAAGGATTAGTTTTATGAGAAAACTTAATCTTGGTTGCGGACGCGACGCCAGAGAAGGATATGTCAATCTTGATTTTTCCAAATTTGACGGCGTTGATGTTGTTCACAATCTGAATAAATTTCCCTACCCGTTCAAGGACAATGAGTTTGACGAGGTTTATGCGTCGCACATTCTTGAGCATGTTGACGATTTAACAAAGGTTATGAAAGAATTGAAAAGAATCTGCAAGAATGGCTCCAAAGTTATTATTAGGGTTCCTCATTTTTCATGCGGATTGACTTACAATGATCCAACTCATAAGATTTTCTTTGGATATTTTACGTTTGATGTTTTTACTGACAAATGTTTTTATGAACTGCCGAAGTTTAAAATTTTGCACAGAAAATTGAATTTTACCCGCATGGCTTTTACTTCTTTGAATTATATTTTCAATCCTTTGATTAATATTAATCCTGCGATTTATGAGAGGTTTTTCTGCTGGATGCTTCCTGCGTCGGAGGTGCTGGTTGCACTGGAGGTTGTGAAATGAGCAAAGCTAAAATAAGTGTTGTTGTTCCGATTGATCCTAGAAGACCGACAGAGATTCTTGCTAGTATTAATTCTCAAAAAGATAAGTGTATTCCTATATTTGTTGCAGGTTTTAACGCTTCTGAAAATCGTAATAAGGGAGCGAGAGAAGCTAGAACTGACTTTGTTGCATATTCCAACATGCATTCCCATTTAGCTGATGATTGGTCAACAAAGGTTCTTGAGTTTTTTGATAGACATCCTGAAATAGATATTGTTGGCGGGCCTCATTTGAGTTTAAAAGATGAAAGTTTTATTGGGAGAGTTAGTGGTTATGCTTTGGGTTCTTTATTCGGTGCAGCCGAAGTGAGTTCTAGATATAATACTAAAAAAGAAAATTTGAACGCTGATGAAAAGCATATTACGACTGCTAATCTTATTTGCAGGAAATCTGTGATAAAGAAAATTAAATTTGACGAGAAACTTTATCCTGGAGAGGACCCTCAGTTTATAGTTGATGCTAAGAAAAATGGTTTTAAAGTCGCCTACTCCCCGAACATTATTGTTTATCAGAGACGCAGGGATAATCTGTTGGGTTTAGCGAAACAAATCTTCTATTATGGGACTGCAAGACCTAAGAAAGAAAATTTTGCCACGACTCTGACAATGCCTTCTTTTTTGGTACCATCGGTATTTATAATATATATTGCATTATTGCCAACATTATTCCTTATTAGTAAATTTCTTTTATTGCCTCTTTTAGCATATATATTTTTAAATCTGACATTCTCGGTATATGAGAGCCTAAAAAATAGAGACGCGCTATCGGCTTTTGTATTGCCGTTTGCGTTTTTGACAATACATGTCTCTTATGGTCTTGGTTACCTTTATGGGTTCGTGCAAAAATATAGCTAAAATGAAAATGATAGTTACAGGAGGAGCCGGTTTTATCGGAAGTAATTTTGTTAGACATATCATTCAGAAATATCCCAATTATAATCTTGTGAATGTAGATAAGTTAACTTATGCCGGTAATAAAGATAACTTGTCAGGTTTGGATGGGTTGGGGAATTATAGATTTGTCCAGGAAGACATTTGTAATAAGAGTGCAATGAGCGAGATAATTGGTGAAGGAGATATTGTGGTTAATTTTGCTGCCGAGTCGCATGTTGATAATTCTATTCTTGATCCTGGAATTTTTATTAAAACTAATGTTCTCGGAGTTCAGAATCTTCTCGATGTAGCCAGGAATAATAAAGCAAAACTCTTTGTTCAGATATCTACCGATGAGGTCTACGGTTCACTTAGATTTGACCAAGAATCTTCTGTTGAACATCATAACCTGAATCCTTCGTCTCCGTATAGTGCATCGAAGGCAGCTGCTGATTTATTGTGTCTTGCGAATGTGAAAACTTTTGGGCAGCCGGTTATCATAACTAGGTCCTCTAATAATTTTGGGCCGTATCAGTTTCCTGAGAAGGTTATCCCCTTATTCGTTACAAATTTGTTGCGCGGCAAAAAGGTTCCCTTGTATGGTGAAGGGAAGAATGTTAGAGATTGGATTCATGTCTTGGATAATTGCGAGGCAATAGACTTTGTTATACATGTGGGGAAGGTTGGGGAAATTTATAATATCGGCGGGGGGACTGAAGTAACGAATATTGAGTTGACAAATATTATATTGTCTGAGATGGGAAAAGATTCTGGATTTATTGAGCGTGTTAAGGATAGGGCTGGACACGACTTGAGGTATTCTTTGGATAGTTCTAAAATAAAATTAATTGGGTGGGCTCCTAAGTATAATTTTACCGAGGCATTGAAGCAAACGATTGATTGGTATACTAATAACGAAAGTTGGTGGGCTCCGTTGAAGAACATACAGGGAAGGAGGACATCATAATGGTTTTGAAAGGTGTTATTCTGGCTGGTGGAACTGGTTCTAGACTTTTGCCTTTGACTAAGGTGACAAATAAACATCTGCTGCCAATTTATGACAAACCAATGATATTTTATCCTATTGAAATCTTAAAGAGGGCAGGAATTAGAGATATTCTTGTTGTTACAGGAACGCATCATGCTGGAGCTATATTCGCGTTGTTAGGCAGCGGCAAGGATTTTGGTGTAAACTTTACCTTTAGGGTCCAAGACGAAGCTGGCGGGATTCCTCAGGCAATTGGGCTTGCAAAAAACTTTGTCGGAAATGATAAATTTATCTCAGTTAATGGAGACAATATTTTATTTGGCGATATTGAATCTATCTCGCGGGAATTTGAGAAAGGTGATGAAGAAGCCAGGATTCTTCTTTATGAAACGAGTACTGAAGAAGCCAGGAAGGCGGGAGTGGCAGTGTTAGACGGAGAAAGAGTTATTAAAATTGTTGAAAAGCCAGATAATCCCCCGACTAATTTTATTTCTATTGGTATTTTGATGTTTACTCCTGGTGTGTTTGATATTATTAATACTTTGAAGCCGAGTGCTCGTGGAGAGCTGGAGATTGCGGATGTTCAGAATGAATATATTCGGAGAGGGACGTTGAAAGCCAGTAAGATTGATGGAAGTTGGTTGGATGCTGGGAGTATTGACGAATTGATTAAAGTTGGTAAAGAAGTCTTTATGTTAAAGAAATCCCTTAGTTTTGGTGTTAATTAATTTTGTTTATACCATTGTATTGTTTTTTCTAAACCTTGTTCAAAACTTGTTTTTTGCTGCCATCCTAATGCTGTGATCTTTTTTGCGTTGATAGAGAATTTTTCTCCGCCTGATTTGGTGTTAGGCACAAATTCTATTAAACTTTCTTCTTTCCCTAATTTTTTGATAAGACTTCTAGCGAGTTCTATATTAGGTATTGTGTCATGTGTTGCGATATTGTAGATTTCTCCTTGATTTCCGTCTTTGGCTAGAATCTCCAGGGCTTGGCAGAGGTCATTTACATAGACGTAGGTTCTATAATCTTCTCCAGCCCCGTATATTGGAATCTTGAGGTTTTGAATTAGGTTAGTTATGAATCTAGGAATTATTTTATCTGTACGTTGTCTTGGTCCGAATACATTGCAGGTTCTTGCTATAATTACAGGAATCTTCGAAGAGTTGTGATATGCTAAAGAGAGAATTTCTGCTGCTGCTTTTGAAGCTGCGTAAATTCCTTCTGGGTTCAATCTGTCTGCTTCAGTGAATCCGTCTTCTGGCGCGCGGTGGTAACCATAAACTTCTGACGAGCTGAGATAAACTACCTTCTTCAGTAATTTTCCTTTAAGTGCTTCTAGAAGCGATTGGGTTCCCAGTATGTTTGCCTTCATAAATTCTAATGGTGCTTCGTTCGCTTTTCTCACGTTCGATTCTGCTGCGAAGTGGAAAACATAATCTACTCCAGCTAATGCTCTTTGAAGGAGTTTTTTGTTTTGTAGGTCTCCTTTTATGAATTCGTAGTTTTTTATCTGCAACTTTTCCTTTTCTGTTTGATTTTCCAGGGGATTTGCTATTTTTCCTCTGCTGAAGTTTACGAAGAACCAGTCTGGATGTTTTTTTGCCAAGTGTCTTATGAAGTTGCCACCTATGAAGCCTGAGCCTCCTGTTACTAAAACTCTCATGAATAGATAGTGAAGTCTGTGTTTAAAATATTTGCTATTAATGGCAGTGAAGGTTCAATATTGTATAGGTTCAATAAGATACTGTCAAGATAACTTGAAATAATTATCCGAATTTGATTTATCTTCGGTATTTATGCATTTTTTACGAGAGTTAAGATGAACTGCAATATAACAATCCGGGGTTTATCCCGATAAGTTTCAGTATCGTTCAATACAAAACTTTTTAAATTGGGTTGTATGGGGCAAAATATGTCTGATAAGATTGATAAGTTAAAGGCAGATATTTCCAATGAAAGGCTTAGCTGGCCTAGAATTTTAGATTTGAGGGCTGGTTTTTCTTTAGAGTTGTTTAACGAGATTAATGTCAGCTCTGATAATGAGTCAATGGAAAGAGGAATCGAAATTGTGCAAGATATTTTTTATAAGGCAAATGAGATTGGATTTAATTTTCAAAGGACGGATCCAGGTCATGGTCAGGGACATGCTGTCAGAGATTATGTAAATTCTTTGACTATGGTCGGGAGCCTTAGGGTTAACCCGAGACACAAATTTGTTGGTTTTGTTGGCGGTGTTATTCATGATATTGGCTGTGTTTTAGTTGATAGATATGATGAGAAGAACAGGGCTGTCAGACATGCAGAAGCCGGTGCGTTGTTTGTGGATAGTCTTCTTGAGGAAAGTGTTAGTCCAATTGAGAAGTTATTAATAACTTATTCTGTTGCCGCACATACTCATTACAGAGCATCATCAAGGATTAAATGCAGAGATGGTGAGGAAAGAGTCGTGGATCCTTATCAAGATGTGGATGGAGACAAACCTATTTTGGGTGTTTGGATACCGCGCTGGGTAGACAGACTTGATTGCTCTGGCGCTGCTTTTGTCGGAAGACACTACTTAACTTTAACTGAAGAACATGAAGACTTTGACGGGCACAACTTTTTTGAGGTTTCTTTTTCAAAATATATGAGACCGTTGTTTAGAGATAGAGAGAACAGGAATGACGGACAAACAATGGGCGAGCATCTCAAGATGTTTGCTGACAGCCAAACTAACGAGTCCCCGTATGGTGTACATGATTTTGGTGCGATGGTTGTTGAAAGAGATGCTCAGGCTGGAAGGTTGAACAGGATTCTTGAAACTGTTAGAACCCCCTCGCCGATGAGTGATGCAAGGATAATAGAAATTAGAAGTGCCTGGGGTTATTTTTTAAGGGAAAATGTTGAACCAAGTAGTTCGATTTATTCATTGACAGAAAAATTGGATGAAATGTTTGGAAGGTTAGGAGAGGATGAAAGAATTGCCTGGAGCAACGGATTTCTATCTGCAATGAAAGAATATGTCGGGTGGGCTAACCAAAAAGATAGGGGACTGCGAGAAATTAGAGATAAATATGGTGCCAGTACATTAAAATTGCCTGGGATAACTGATGATTTGGTTAAGTACATTGCCCCAAAAGAAAGTTGGCTTTCTATGATTGAATAGTTTGCTATTCAAATTTTATGGAACCTCATAGAGGTAAAGCTTAATTCCGTAAAATTCCTTCTGTTTTATTAGGTTGAAGTTCTGATTGAAGACATTTAGATAGTAATCTCCTCTTTTCCAGTTTCTTGAGAGAATGAGCCATGCGAAATCTTTGTCGTCTGTTAATTCAAGAATTTGAGTGGCTGTTAATTCTTTGTCTTTCCACGCAAGTTCAACTGCAGGCATTTCTCCTTCGTAATAATGATTTATCAGATACATGTTTGCTCCTCCCTCGTCTACGAAGATTATTCCTCCTGACGAATCTCTTGTTTGCTGGATAAATTTCATTGCGGGAGTCCATTCTTCTTTCAGAGTTACTGCGTAGTAAGTTGGGATGGCTACAAGGGAAGTTAGTATGAGAACTATTAACATGGTTATTTTTAATTTTTTATTTATGCTGAAATAAGTCTTTGACACGATGAAATGTGAAGCCGGTAAAAGAAAGATGAAATATCTTGAGTATGTGAAGAGTTTTCTTACAATTGGCTGGTGAATGTTCAGGAGGAGGAGGATATAGCCAAGCAACAGGAAAATTATTAATAAGGAAATGAAAGGATACAACTTGTTTAATTTTATAATGCGTCTTGTGCTAATTAGAAATATTATTATCAGAAACAGAGATAAGAAAATTAAAGGAGAGACAAGAGCGAGCTGACCGAATTTTGCTATGAAACTTGGAAGTCCTGCGTGGTAAAATAATAATTCGTAGACTATGCTTGAACTAAGGTTTGAACGTGGAATTGCATTTATGAGCCAAGGGACTAAGAAGAGAAATGCGATGAATTGAGCTAAGAAGACTTTAGCGAGAAGCTTGTATCTTTTTGTAAAAGCAACTACCATAAACTGAAAGAAAACGATGAAGACTGAAAAATATGACGTGTAAAATAAAAGTATTAGAGAGACGAAGTAAAGCAAACAGGTGATTAGATTATTATTTTTGTAAACTAGAGTTAGAAAGTATGACGATAGAACCGCCAGAAAAACTAAAAGCGAATAGGGACGGACTTCCTGCGATGTCCAAATCAAGAGCATTGAGACTGCTGAAAGGAGAGATGTTAAGAGGGCTGTTTTGTCGTCGGAAATATTTCTTGCTGTTAAAAAAATTATAGGTATGGAAAGAATGCCCAGAAGTGCGGATAAAGAGCGAGTTGATGTTGATGAACTGCCAAATAATTTTATCCAAATATTCAGAATGTAAAAGTAAAACGGCGGGGCTGTTTCGTAAAATAAAACCGAGTCTGTTACTTTGGCAAAAGTTGGCTGTTCTCCTGTAAACATTGTGAAACCTTCGTCGAGCCAGTAGTCTTCTTTTGCGAGAGATGAGAATCTCAGAGCTGAAGCTAGGAGGATTATTAGGATTAGGAGGATAATAGTGCGTTTTCTGTTCATAGAAATTGTTTCGGTTTGGAGTTTATATAAATATTTATAAATGAGCAGTAGGAAGATGGATTATGAAAACTGCAGATTTATTGGTGGTTTTGGGAGGCGAGAGCGATTTTTCGAGGACTGATAATGCTGTTATGGTCCATAATGAAATTGGTTTAGTCAACGGAGCGAGGATTCCTATTTATCTTTGCGGAGACCATAGTGGGATGAATGGGATTTATTTAGATAATTGCACTCCGCAGAGTGAAGTAATGAGAAGACGCGCCTTAGAAATGGGAGTTTCTGACGAATATCTTTTAGTTGAAAGAAAACGCGAGACTAGAATTGGATTTCCTGCTGTTGGTTCGTTAGATACATTCGCTAATTTCGTTTTTGCTGATGATTTAATTCCTGCTGAATTTAGCGAGGTTGGTTTATTCACCGAAGTTGGGCATATGCAAAGAAGTCTCTGGTGCGCTAGGAAAGTTTTTGGTTCACTAGCCAGATTTGTTCCGTTTAAATCAAAACCAGATATTATAAAAGGAGATTATGGAAGGTTTATGGAAAGTATTGCTTCTTTTGCATTTAGAATGGATTTAAGCGACGTCTCTCCAGGTGATAAAATCGCTTTACAGAGGTATATGGAAACAAAACATCCTTATCATGCTTTGACTTATGGAAATGAGCCAAGATTTTCGCTTCATGGCGTTTTGGCAAAATTGGGAAAGATTACAAATGCACGTTCTAAGGAGAAAGAACTTTATTATAATATAGAACATTAACCAAAATACCGTCGGCAACATAAAACAATCGAATTTACGTTAATTATTTTTTACACTGGGAAGCATCTACATTTTATGCTGCAAGAAGAGAATCCACGATAACAACTTTCTAATGTTAAATATTTTCCCTTAGGTATTTTGATTTAAAACAGAAGAGAACTTATCGAGAGGCTTCTTGCACCTTTGTGCGAGTCTCTTTAATCTGGTCGTATTTTGCAATAGCAGAATCTATTGCAGGTCTATAATTTTGGTCATAGACAGAAAGTCTTGTACCTGGGCTTATCCTAGCAATATGCCTACCCAGAAAACCTCTTCCTAAACCTCGTGTTTTAATGTCTAATACTTCTGCTACTAACGCCCCGCCACCTTCTGCATACCAAACATTTAATACCAAGCCATTTTCTCTTAAAGCTCGCCTGAAAGTTTTTGTGTCCATACTCATAAATTTCAATATTTTTGGTTATACTTAAATCTTTTCTAAAACTTTTGTTTTTTAGAGTAGTAAACTATTTGGATTATATTTGAAGAATTAGTTGAAGATATAGTCGGTAATGCAAGAACGTATGAATCTGTATTAATAATATTAGTTTGTTTGATAAGTGTAGAAATCCTTGTCCATTAAATCTTTTAGCTTTCTTATGTCGTCTTCGAAATTGATATTTGAGAATTGTTTTAAGTCGCTGAAGATTGTGGCGAGGGTTCTGTCTATCGGGGTGCCTACATCATTTACCGGAGTTATTTGAACTGATTTTTCAAATACTCTTCTGAATATCTCTAACATTTCGTATTTTGTTAATGTGTAATCTGGAACAAAATGGAGGACATGAGATTTTTTTACCAATTCATTGTACATTCCGTTTTTTATGATTTCGTCTATCAGCTGAGCGAATCTTAATGTAGTAATACCGTTCCAGTTATGATGAGTAAACCCTTTAACTTCTGATTCTTGTTTGAGGAACCATTCTAATAAACTTACTTTTGATTTTGCCTCTGGGCCGACGATTGAACATCTTATGTTTAACATACTTCCATCTCTTACTTCACCCAGGCTTTTTGTTCTTCCATAAAAATCTAATGCATTGTGGGGGGAATTTTCGTCATACGTGCCTTGAGAGCCGTCGTAAACGCAGTCAGTTGCAATTTGAATTAGTCTTGTGTTTAATCTTCCTGAGAGTTGGGCCAGCCTGTGCGGGAAACTTGCGTTTACTAAAATTGCTCTTCTCACGCCTTCTGGGTCGTCGTCTTTGCAGAAAGGTTTTATCACTCCGATTGCGTTTAGAATGTATTCTATGCCATTTCCAGAGATGAATCCTGAGAGAGATTCAAAGTCCGGAGATTCGGCGTCAAAGGTGAGGTTTCTGTCTGTTGAGTTGTTTCTTGAAGTTGTGAAGACTTGATAATTTCCCTGCTTTGAGAAATAATAGTAAAGCATGCTACCGAGCATTCCTGTTTTTCCTAGGATTAAGATGTTTGTCATGAAATCTAGAAAAACAAAGATTATATAATTATTTTGTTATTTTGGAATAAGACGACTTTTTTGAATGGTAGAATTTTATGAAAAACGAATAAGAAAAATAAATGGACTGTTTGGGATGTTGAAAGGAGGGAACTAAAGTTAGAGACATTAACATCCTGCTAACACACCCCATTTACACCGTACCAATCCAATTTAACTGAAAATACATTCGATAATATAGCAATCGTATCAAACTTAGGTTAATTATGCTCTTTGTGGTGGACAAATATTTATGTTTCTGACTATGGCGTTTGGAAGATTATTTTTGAGAAGATAAATGCTTAAATAATGTCATTTAATGTAGTTATCATGCCAAAAAAAAGAACTCCAAAATTGATGCCGTTAGGGGACTTAGTAAGAGAGATAGTTGAACTTAGTTTAGAGGAAGCGAAAGCAAGTTCTAGTTCTGACAGCGGAGGTCTAAGAGGCGAAGCTATCAGGCAGCATGATTATAGGACTGGAAGGCTGAACGAATTATATCAAGATTTAAACAGGATAGGGGAAGAGATGTATTCTAGAAATGCTTTGATTAAGGAGGATAAACAAAGACTACCTAAAGAAGTTCGGGAAGGCTTAGTTCGTGTTAGTCTTGGTCCTGGTTCTGGAAGATCTTTTGATAGTTATGTGGCTCCATGAGCAGACAACAAGAATATATTGATGCTTTGAGGGAAAATCTAAGAATTGATTCTGTTGAGAGTTGCGGTTTATATCAGAGAGGTGTTGGCTCGGCGGTTATTCCGATGGCTGGAGAAGGATTTGGTTATCTTGCATCTAAAAATGTACGCGTATATGAAACAGACGCTCCTGAATTAAGTCAAAGAACAAGAGAAATAATTGAAGCAAGAACTCCTACTCCTAAAGTTAACAATCCGATTCCGTTTCTTAGAAGAACGTGGGGCGGAGAAGTGATTCCCATAGTTAGAGAAGATGATGTTTTTGAACTTCCGCTTTATATCGGAACATTCAAAGATTGGAGAGGAACTTTGCCGAGAAAGGATCAGTATGACGGTGAATTAATAAAAGCAGATTTAATGACGCCGTTTAACACTACGGCGGTTGCTGTAACAAGAGATGGATATTTCTTTGCTCCTGAAAGAAGCGGAGGAAGACAATCACACTCTAGTGTGCTATGCCTGCTTAATGGCTATAGATTAGATAGAGATATTGCAGAGAATACTCTTGCGTGTCATAAAGAAATTGTTGAAGAGGGAACTGGAAGGGAATTAGAAAGGCAAAGCATGGGGTGTGTTGCTTTCCAGTTGAATATTCCACTTGAAAAAGTTCTTGAGTCAAGATTAATGGGGCTTGGCGTCAGTGAACCTGCTATTAACGATTATGGTTATCATACATTACATTTAGCAAGAGTAGATTTAGACAGACAGGAAGTTGTTGATGCTGCCAATGAAATTTATGGAGATGACAAGCACAGCAGATATTTAAGGATAAGAGACGAGCACGTGATTCCGTTTGAAGCAGATTCTTTGGTTATGTTTGCCAATAAAGCTCCTGAGAAAATGGCTATGACGCAGATTCCTGCAATTTGGGTTGCTTTGGCGAATCAATTTGGCGAGAGACACTTAAGAAGCATTGAAGGATTAGTAAGAAACTGAAATTTAGGACGTCGTTGGTGATTGGTTTTCAATACAATATAAAATGTGTGCCAATCACAGAAATAATTAACATAAACTCGATACGATTGCTATGCTACCGACGGTATTTTTATTTAATCTAAATCGGCTGTGGAATAAACTTTATTCTGTTTGGAAATTATTTACCCATTATGCCGTGATAAACTGAGAAACACTTCTTTACTGATATTATGGAAGATAAGATAATAATCTTTATATAGTAATTTCTGCAGAAGTTTATGAGGTAGAAATGCTCAACTTAAATAACAAAAAGATATTGGTTTCCGGCGGCACGGGCTCGTGGGGAAATGAACTGGTCAAGCAAATCTTAGAGAAATACGTGCCTGAGGAAATCAGAATTTACAGCCGAGGGGAGATAAGGCAGTGGGAAATGAGAAAGAAATTCAACAATAATCAGAGACTTAAATTCATAATTGGTGATGTTAGAGACGCCGGCAAATTAAAAATATCTATGAGAGATGTGGATTTTGTTTTTCACCTTGCTGCTCTGAAACATGTTCCTGTCTGCGAGGAAAACCCGAATGAAACTGTTTTGACAAATATTATCGGAACTCAGAACATTATCAGCGCTGCGATTGAAAATAATGTCGGAGCAGTTGTTCATGTTTCTACGGACAAGGCTGTTGATCCTCTGAATCTTTACGGCATAACCAAATCGTGCGCTGAAAGACTGATAATCGCAGCGAATAATTCCCCGGCTAAAACAAAATTTGTCTGCGTTAGAGGGGGAAATGTTTTGGGAACAAACGGGAGCATTGTTCCCCTGCTGAGAGACCAGATAATGTTGAAAGGTGAGGTAACTTTAACTGATGAAAGGATGACAAGATTTTTCCTGAACTTGGAAGATGCTATTAGATTAATTTTCAAGGCTGTTGAAGATTCTATGGGCGGCGAGATTTTTGTGATGAAAATGCCCTCTGTAAGAATCACTGAACTTATTGAAGTTATGATAGAAGAGCTCGCTAGCGGAAATATTCCTGTAAGAAAAATTGGAATCCGCCCGGGAGAAAAAATTCATGAAGTTCTTGTTTCAAGATATGACTCAGGAAGAGTTGTCGACGGCGGAGATTACTTTATTGTTTTGCCTTTGATTCCAATAAAAAACCTGAATGAAAAGTATGTAAATAGAAGTTTTTCCACAGACACGGAGTATAGTTCTGAAGATACAAGAAGATTGGGAAAGGCGGAGATAAAAGAAATGCTGGGAAGGGAAGGATGGCTGAACAAGGAGGGCCCGAAGCAGTCAGCTTATTTGGAAATGAAGAAGGATCCGTCTCTGCCTTTGGGAGTAAAGTATGTCTGATGACAAAATAGTCTGCCTGATTCCGTGCTATAACGGCTCCAAGACGATTGAAAGGGTTGTTGAGACAATTCCAGATTATGTTTCAAAAATAATTATTGTTAATGATGGAAGCAAAGATAACACATTTGAAGTGCTCAAGAGGATAAAAGACAAAAGAGTTAAAATAATTGAGCATGAAAAAAATAAAGGATACGGCGCGTCGCACAAAACCTTGTTTAATGCTGCCCTGAAAACAGACGGCGAGTATTTTGTCACAATACATGCGGATTTGGCTCATGACCCGAGAGAGATTAAAGGCATGGTTGAAATGATGAAGAAAGGGAATTACGATTTTGTTACCGGCACGAGAATTGTCGGGCTGTGGAAAAAGCATAAAATATTTGGCTCTAGGACATTGGGAGCGATATTTAAGGGAGAGATGCCAGCCCACATTTATATTGCTAACAGGGTTGTAACCGGAATACAGAATATTCTTATGGGGACAAGAGTTGTTTCGTTTCACGATGCTTACAGGATTTTCAGCAGGAAATCTTTGGAGAAGATTCCATTTAACGATTTTCTTGACAGATATTTTTTTGATACCGAACTTCTTGTTAAAGCGTCTGAATTGAGAATGAGGTTTTCTGACTCCCCTGCAAGCACACATTACACGGATGAAGCCGGCTCGCATGTAAACTATGTCGGATATGCTCTTACTCTGCTGAGAATGGCTCTGAAGTACAGATTAACAGGAAAGTTGTATGATTCATGGCATAATGACCGGAGAAGATAAAGAATTACTTTTAGATTGATAATTATAGCATAAGACGTAAATGTTTGCCAACCACAAAGAACATAATTAACATAAATCCGATACGATTCTATATTACTAATGGTATTTTCAATTGATTGGGATTGATTATTGTATGAAAGAATAGTGTTGGTGAAAGATAATGTCTTAAACTATAGATTCGAGACGATTGTTTGAATGAAGATGATGCTGTAATTACTATTTGAAAATCAAACTCTTTTATATACTACAAACGCCGGCTGTTGCTGCTGCTCGTCTAGGAAAAATACCTGAACGAGAATCCATTCGCTCTGATGCTCCTGAATATAAGCCAGCACGTATTCCCGCTCAGGGCGATAGGCGTTGAAGACAAAATAATCCGCCTCAAAAGTTTCCAGAAAAGATTCGTTCTTTTCTGCCGGCGATTCAAGGTAATCTCTTTCTGCGTAATAAACTGAGTAAGGGCCTGTTCCTCTTCCGAACATTACGCTTCCGTCGGGCGTGTTGTCTCTTACCCACTCAAAACCTATTCTTTCATACTTGAAGCTTTCCTTTTTTAGCTTTATCATGCTGTCTGCATAAGTTAATTCCTGGTAGGCTCCAACCAGCATGATGACCAACAAGACAATGACTGCCGCTTGTTTGTGATATTTTTTGAGAGCATTGTAAATTGCTTCTCCACCTATTCCGGACGCAATGACAAAAGTTACTGAAATCGGCAGTAAGTATCTGTCTTCGGCTGCGCGAACAGAAAAAATGAAGAATGAATAAAATATTAAAAACAATAGCAGGACAAACAGATGCGATTTGAGTTTTTCGTTCTTTTTTATCAGACCATAACTTATGATTAGTTCGAACAAGATTATTATCGATCCGAGAATAAAAAGAATGAAGAAAGTTGTTCTCAGGTGATTTGGAATTTGGCTTAGTATATTGTAAGCTATCGGAGGTTTTGGCTGTCCCGTATCTTTTCCGTAATATTCTCCGCTTAGAAGCTGGGGAAAGATGCTTCCGTAAATACCGTAATTAATCAAGAAGAATATCAAAATCGGCAATATTCCGATTATTCCTGAAATCCAGAATTTCTTGTTTTTTAACAATTTGAACTTCGTTGTTATTAAGATAAATGCCAGATATGAAAAGAAGATTAGTCCAATTGGGTACCTGATAAGCGTGGCTATTGAAAGAAGAAATATTGATGCTGCGAATTGCTTTGCCTTGAATTCTCCCTTTACTGATTTGATAAAAAGATAGATGCTTGGGAAGAGAAATCCGACTGCCGGAATATCAGTCATTAGCCGTGATGTATAAAAAAGATGCACCCAAATTGTTGAAAAGACAAATGTTGAAATAAGTGCGACGTTCTTGCTGTAAAGTTCTTTTGCTATTAAATAGACGAATATTACTGATAGTATCGACGGCAGAAATTCAAGAAAAAATCTTGCTCCGACTTCCTGCATTCCAACCTTCAGAAGAACTGCCCAGAATATCGGGAAGAGCATCGGCCTGATGAAAGATTCTTTCTGAATCAAAAACGTGTCAGACCATCGCCCGTCAAAGACTATATTTTTTGCAAGGCTTCCGTAAGCTGCTTCGTCCCACCATAAAGGCTGAGATTTTGTGAGCATGAAATAGTACATCCTTAGTGCAAAAGCGAAAATTATAATTATCAAGATTAAGAGGTTGCGCCTGTCTTTCAACCAACTCGCCGCCGATTCTTTTTTACTTTCGGAATTGTCTTCTGCCATTTGCTAAGAAGAAAATGCGGTTATTTATAATTTCTCCTAATTGTATTAGATTACAGCACATGACATAAATGTTTGCCCATCACAAAAACATAATTAACATAAATTCGAGACGATTGCTTATTACCGACATTAATTAATCTGGATTGTCCGCAGCATAAATTAATAATGTTGGCTAAAATTTAATGTCTTTTGTTATAAGATGCCGACATTTTTTTACTTAATACCTAAACTCCAATTTTCACGTTTCCGCCATTGACTTTACACTGGCACATCAGCCTTGTTTTTTCATCCATGCCGAGATCTTTCTCTCTTTCGTTGAGTCCGCATAAATTTTTTTCTCCGTCAAGTATTTCTGTTATACATGTTCCGCAAATTCCTTCCGTGCATGAAAATGGGACACCTAACTTTTCTGCGGCTTCTTTGATTCTAGCTCCGTCCGGTATTTCTACTGCTTTTCCTGTTTTTGCTGAAATTACTTTTGCCATTTTTTATTTTAATTTTTATCTTCCGAGCATGTCTTTCAAATCCTCGCTCGGCTCCCAAGGCGGATTGAATACAAGCTCTATTTTTGGATTTATATTTATGTCTCTTAGCTTGTCTTCAAGCTCCCAAATAATTCTTGGTCCGTAAGGGCATGTTGGTGACGTGAACGTCATCACTATTTTTGCCTGTCCTTCGCTTACGAACAAGTCGTAAACCAATCCAAGCGACCAGATGTCTATGTCTAATTCTGGGTCCTGCACGCTTTTCAAAACTTTTATTACTTCTTTGTTTTCATTTTTTACTTCAAGCTCTTCTATCATTTTTTTGGCATACGGCTCCGGCTGTCTTTTTTCAGGGAAATACGCCTCTTGTTTTTCTCTTTCTTCCGCAGGAACTTTACTTTTTCTTCTAAAGATATTAAACATTATTTGTTTCTCCTTTTGACGTAAAAGAATCGAATCCGTTTTTTTCTATTTCTTCCGCCAATTCTTTCCCGCCGGTTTTTACTATTTTGCCGTTGAGCATTATGCTTGCTACATCCGGTTCTATGTGGCTTAGTATCCTATAGTAGTGCGTGATAATCAAAATTCCTCTTTCTGCGCCTCTGACGTCGTTAATAGCTTTTCCTACGATAGCTATTGAATTTACATCCAATCCTGAATCTGTCTCGTCCAGAATTGCGTATTTCGGCTCCAAAGTTAAAAGCTGAAGTATTTCGGCTCTTTTCTTTTCTCCTCCTGAGAATCCTTCGTTGATATACCTTCTTACGAATGTCTTGTCAATCTCAAGTTTTTCCATTTTTTCTTTTAATTTTTTGTGAAAGTCAACAACATTCATCTTGTCATTCTTCAGAGAGTTCCAGGCTGTTCTCAAAAAGTTTGCCATTGTAACTCCCGTTATTTCGTTAGGATACTGAAAAGACAAAAACAATCCTTTCCTTGCCCTTTCATGAGCTGGCAAATCAGTTATGTCTTCGCCGTCTAAAATTATCTTTCCGGAATCTATTTTATATCTTGGATTACCCATCAGAACATTTGCGAGCGTGCTTTTTCCTGAACCGTTCGGGCCCATCAAAACATGAACTTTACCTTTTTCAAATTCAAGATTTATCCCCCTCAATATCTGTTTTCCATTGATACTCGCGTGCAGATTTTCAATTATCAGCCTGTTCATTTTCTTCCTCCATTTTTTTTATCCCTTCTGCCAAAACTCTTAAAGGCAAAAGCCCGCATTTTTTTCTTACAACTCCAAGTTCGACGCCGATTGGCTCAAGAGCGAATGATTCTTTGAGTTTTTTTAATTCTTCAAGTTTCATTTCTTTTATTTTCTCAGTTAACATTGAAGCGCTTGCCATACTGATTGCGCATCCCTTCCCGATGAACCTTGCTTCTTTAACTCTGCTGTCTTCAAATAAAACAAAGAGCTCTATATGGTCGCCACAGGCTGGATTAAACTTTGAACTTTTGAATGAATAATTCTCAAGTTTCCCGAAGTTTCGAGGGTTTCTGAAATGGTCTAAGATATTTTCCTTGTATATTTCGTCTTCTTCTGATTCTCCGCCAATCCAACTTTTTTCTAAAGTTTCCATCATCTTGAAAACACCTCAATTACTTTTTTTATTCCATCTGCAAGCTTGTCTATTTCTTCTGTTGTATTGTAAAAATAAAGAGACACCCTGCATACACTCTGCAATTTCATTCTCTCTCTAATTAAAGGCATCGCGCACATGTGCCCTCCTCTTATCGCTATTCCGAGCCTGCCGAGAACGGCAGATACGTCGTGAGGATGGATGTCGTTTACGTTGAATGAAATAACACTTCCTCTTTCTTTGTTTTTTGACGGGCCGTAAATAACAAGCCCCTTGATTTGGCTCAGTTTTTCAATTGCATATTTTGTGAGATATTCTTCATAATCTTTTATGTTTTCTATTCCTATGTTTTTTGTGTAATCGACTGCTTTCCCCAGCCCGATTGCTTCGGCTATATTAGGCGTTCCAGCCTCGAATTTCCACGGCAATTCATTCCAGACTGAGTCGGTGTAAGACACCTCAAGAATCATATCTCCTCCGAATAAAAACGGCTCCATGCTTTCAAGGATTTTTCTTTTTCCGTACAGAACTCCAATTCCTGTTGGGCCAAGCATTTTGTGCCCTGAGAAAGCTAGGAAATCACAGTCTAATTCTTTTACGTCAACGCTGAAATGCGGAACAGACTGAGCTCCGTCAACAATGAATAATGCGTTTTTCTTATGAACTATTTTTGCGATTTTCCTTACATCGTTTATTGCTCCAAGAACATTTGACATGTGAACAACTGAGACTATTTTTGTTTTTTCTGTGATTAATTCTTCAATCTTTTCGACATCCAATGTCCAATCTTCTTTTAATCCGATATAGTCAATAAATATTCCTTTTTCTTTGGCAAGCTGCTGCCATGGAACCAAATTGCTGTGATGCTCCATCTCTGTCAGAAGTATTCTGTCTCCTTTGTTTAATTTTTTCATTAACGAATATGCCAGCAGGTTCAGGGACTCTGTCGTATTTTTTGTAAAGATTATTTCTTCCGGCTCTGCGTTTATCAAGTCTGCTATTTTTTTGTGAGCAAGCTCGTATTCTTCTGTTGCCTTCTGACTTATAGGATAAATTCCCCTGTGGACATTCGAATTATAATTCTCGTAATATTCTGACATTGCGTCGATAACTATCTTCGGGGTTAAACTTGTCGCAGAACTATCCAGATAAATCAGATTCCCTTTTTTTAATATTGGAAAGTCTCCTCTTATCCTGCCAAGATTTATAATTTGATTTGTCTGCATGTTAATTCACTGCCTCCAGTCTTTCATAGATTCCTTCGACAATATTTCCTTCTATTTCCAGCCCTTTTATTTTTTCTATTATCGGATGGAAAAATCCTTCAACAATTGATTTTTTTGCTGTTTTGCCGTCTATTCCGCGCGAAGCCATATAAAAAATTTTGTCTTCATCTATCTGGCTTATTGTTGCGCCGTGGCTGCATTTGACTTCGTTATTTTTTATTTCAAGATTCGGGACAACGTCTGCCTGCGCGTCGTCGCTGAGAAGAATTGTGTCGTCTTTCTGATAACCCTCACAATTAGATGCTCCTGGTTCTATTTTTATGAGTCCTCGATAGACTGCCTTTGCCCTGTTGTTCAGAACAACTCTAGTCATCATGTCGCTTGTGGTTTCTGAGACTGAATGAATAGTTGCGCTGTTTATATCAAAACACTGCTCTTTATCTCCAAATACAATTCCTTGGTTGGTGCTCCTTGCCCTTATTCCTACTAAGTTTGTTAACGTCTGGGCTTGCGTGAATTTCCCGCCGATATCGCAGTCAACCCAGTTAACTGAGCCGCCGGCGCCGACACTGGCTTTTCTTGCGCAAAAATTGTAGACTGATTTTCCAAGATTTTGAACCGATACGTAATCTATGCTTGCATTTTTCCCGACTACAATTTCAACTTGATGACTCCTGAAAATCTGCCCGGGAACATTTCCCGATTCTGAATTTTCAATAATTACCGCACTGCTGTTCCTGCCTGCGATTATGAAAATGCTGTCCAGTTTTGATTTAGAATCTAAGTTAATATTTATTTGAACCGGCTTTACTGGATTTGTATTTTCAGGTATTTTGATGAAGACACCCCAGCTGAAAAATGATGCATGCATTGCTGTCAGCTTGTTTTCTTTTGAATCTGCAGATTTTGCCAGGAAGTGCTCTTCTATTATTTCAGGATATTTTTCCATTGCTTCTGACAGCGTCATTACTTCAATGCCTTCGGGGCTGACTATTAAATTTGAGTCTGAAATTTCAAGAGGATTTATTTTGCTAATGTCTAAGTCTGACAAGTCCACGGATATTCCGATTCCATATTTCAGCGACGGCATTTCTAATTCATTAAATTTTTTCAGGGCTTCAAGTCTTTTTTTCAGAAACCAGCCCGGTTCCATTAGTCTTGAAGACAGCTCTATTAGTTTTTCTTTGCTCAGCATTTTAACCAACTGTTCCCTCCATTTCTAATTCTATTAGTTTGTTTAGTTCCACTGCGTATTCAAGAGGAAGCTGTTTCACAACCGGCTCTATAAAACCAGAGACAATCATCTGCATTGCCTGCTCTTCTGTCAGCCCGCGGCTCATTAAATAAAATATCTGCTCTTCTCCTATTTTTCCGACTGAAGCTTCGTGGGCTATGTCAACTTTGTTTGTGTCTATTTTCATGAATGGGAAAGTGTTTGAGGTTGATTCGCTGTCGATAAGGAGCGCGTCGCATACTACGCTGCATTTTGTATTTTTTGCGTTTTTTGAAACTCTCACGTATCCGCGATATGAGGAAATTCCGCCGCCCTTGCTTATGCTTTTTGCTTTTATTGTTGAAGACGTGTTTGGGGCGAGATGCAAAACTTTTGAGCCGGTATCCTGGTTTTGCCCTGGTCCTGCGAATGCAATTCCCAAACTGTCTGATCTTGCGCCTTCTCCGATTAACACTGAGCAAGGATAAAGCATTGTGCAGCCAGAACCCATGTTTCCGTTAATCCATTCGACAACTCCGTTTCTTTCTACAATTGCTCTTTTTGTGTTGAGGTTGTAAGTGTTCTTGCTCCAGTTTTCCACGCTGCTGTATCTTATTCTTGCGTTTTCGTGGACGAATAATTCAACGCATCCTGCGTGAAGAGCGCTTTCTTTGTAAAGCGGGGCAGAGCATCCTTCGATGTAATGGACTTCGCTGTTCTTGTCTGCGACGATTAAAGTGTGCTCGAACTGCCCGCCTTGCTGAGCGTTCATCCTGAAATATGCCTGCAGAGGTATTCTGACTTTTACATTTTCAGGAACGTAAATGAAAGTCCCGCCGGACCAAACTGCTGAGTGGAGCATTATGAATTTGTGGTCGCTGACTGGGATGCACCTTGTCATGAAATATTTTTTTACCAGCTCGGGATATTTTTGCAGGGCGACGTCCATATTCTCAAATATTACTCCCTGAGATTCCCATTCTGCTTTTAGATTGTGGTACATCATGTCGCTGTCAAATTGAAAGCCTGCTCCGCTCAGAGAATTTTTTTCTGCTTCGGGAATTCCGATTCTTTCTGCTATTTTTCTTATGTCTTCTGGGACGTCCTCCCATTTTGTAGATTCCTTTGCTCCCGGCTTTACGTAATATTTTATATTTTCCGTGTTGAGCCCCGCGAGACTTGGGCCCCAGGTTGGCATTGGAGTTTTCATGAATAGATTGAATCCCTGAAGGCGTTTTTCCAGCATCCACTCCGGTTCGTTTTTTGAACTTGATATAAACCTGACGAGTTCTTCTGTAAGTCCTGGCTTGGAAACAAACTCGTTTTCTATTTTTACAGAATCGTCGTACTTGCTCCTATCTATCAGAATTTTCTGAACAGCATTTGCCATTTCCCTCACCTCCGCAAGAGCATGCTTTTTCATCTGACTCGTGGCAGCCGCATCCAGCTCCGCATCCTTCGCTCTCTTCTTCAACGCTGCAACAGCCATTGAAGCAATTAACTTTGTCCGGACTGCAGTCTTCAGGAACGTCTGAATATTTTTTGTGAACTTCGCAAACTGTGTTGTTTTCTCTTGCAATATTAACTAATCTTTGAATTTCTCTTATGAACGATATTTTGTCAGTGATTAATCTCGCTGACTTGTATATTTCATCTGTGAATTCTTCTGGGAAGTTTACCTCCGTTCCTCTTTTCCCGCTTAGATACTGACTTACTGCCGATTTTTCTATTTGGAGAAGGTTTGCTATTTTATTCTGCCTGATTCCTCTTGCGTTCATGCATTTTGCGAGTTCTCTTTTTAGACTAGGTATTATGTAAAAAACCTCTATTTCCTGCGGCTGTAAAAGCTTTGCCATTATGCGTTCACGATTGTTAACTATTTAAAGTTTATGAAGTTTTGATTGTGATTTTTGAGGGATATGAAGAATAGACCACTTCCTGCTTCTCGATATAAAGATATAAAAATATCTGCTTGTTAGATGAAGGATGGAAATTTTTGAAAAAAAGAAAGTGTTCCTAGCAAAAATAAATGGAATTCCATATTACATAAAAGTTAAAAGAGATATATCTGGAAACATATTGCAAATTTTTGAAAAGCCGGATTTATCACAAATAAATTGGCATGTCTCCTGAGAGCATAAAATAGTAGATAATCCAGTTGAAAATCATTATGACAATTTTAGTGGAGGAATAACTTGGAAACAGTACCCCCTAAAAGATGGAGAACGCTTCAACTCCAAGTATTGGGTTAGTGGACCCTGTTTTGGTGTTTTAGATAGTTGGACGAATCCTGCTAGTTTTGCGATTATGGCAAATTGATTACAATAAAAGAGATGTTTTCGAGCAACGATATTTATAAATTGTAAATTACTATCTTTATTCAAAAAGGGTGAAAATGAAAATAAACAAAAAGATGTTTCGAAGAACGATTGGCTTAGCACTTGTAGCTTTTGCTTCATCTCTGCTTGGCTATTTTTGGCAAATAAATTATAGTTCTGAAACAATATCTGATTTTGTAATTTTAATTTTACTAATGGTAGTTGGGGCCTTGTTATCTTCTGTAGGCTAGGCGGCCACTAAATTAAAATACTCTGTAATCAATTTTCCATCGGTACAAATAAACGGATAACTTACGGAACCCTGATTATTGCCTAATTTAACAACTGCTATTGTAATGTCGTCATCTTCTGAGATAATTGATTCGTAGGATAACCTAAAAATTGTAAAGCTCCAAGAATCAAGATAATTTAGGGCGTCTTGTGAGTTGTCAAAGTGCTTGCTGTCAATTATATTGAAAAATGCTCCACTCGAGGACTTCTGTCTCCAGAGTTCGCCTCTTTGATTTATCTCGTTTAGACATGTCTGATGAGACGGGTTTAACTCTTCATTTATCTCTTTGTTTGCCGTCGTAAACTTTAATGAATCAAGTCTGGTTGTTATTATTGTGGGGTTTGTCCATAAAGTATAAACAATCATGAATATAACTGCCCCTGCAATTAGCCAGATTATGTTTCTTAGTGTTTCTTTCATTTTCTCAAATAATTAAATCACGATTGAATATAAATATTGTTATTACTTTCCTAGGAAGGATAGTTTATTAGTCCCAGCGTTCAAAATATATATTTTCTTCGGCGAAACTTTTGAAAACTCTAATTAAGAATTAGCAATCAATGGACTGACATATTCTGATTTTCTCAAGGGTGGCATCGGCTGACGAATAACTTGGTTTTTTGATTTTAATATGACAACCATAAGCCATTGATTCCTAAATTCTTTGTATTCCCAGGAAGCATTCTCCAAGCTTTTAAGAAAATCCTTATCAATTGAATTATTAAACGCTCCTAAGAACTCGCTGGCATAAAATATTTCTATACCATTAACTTTATCCTCTTTGTTGAAGTCCAGTACAACATCTTCCGAGACCTCAACACTCTCCTCAACATCTCTCTCAGCATTATAAATATACAAGATGTCATACTCTTCATCATAATCAAACCTAAATCTGCTTTCCATGCTATTCCTATTCGTTTCATCTATTTAAATCTTTTTTTGCGGTATCTTATCAAAGTTCTTCTGCCCATTGGAAATGCCGTTATTATGATTAGTTTGTTATCAGAAAACGTCAATACATAGATTCTTCCCCGCTTCTTGGAATAAACAAAAAATAAAGCGTATCTTGTTTCATTATCTTTGTCTTGTTTTTCTGTGTATTCTAAATTTTCACAGCCAAGTATTTCCTCTTTGACTTCGCTTTCTGATGCCTTGATTCTCTTAAGTAAAATCTCTTTGTTTTTGGCAAATTTAATCTGCTCTTTCTCATATTTTCCGATTAGTTCTTTAACCTGTTCAGAAAAATCTAATTTCATTAGTTAGTAAATGATAAGTTCTATAAAAACTTTCTTAGGATTAGTCCCAGCGTTCAAAATATATATTCTCTTCGGCAACACCGATGGAAAACAAGAAATCTTTTACGTCCTGTATCATTGCGTTCAAGCCGCAAAGGAAAAATCTTTTGTCTGTTTCTTCTACTGATGAAATTATTAATTCCTGAACTCTTCCCACATTTCCTGAATAACCCTCTCCCGGCCTTGTTATCGTTGTTTTGTAGATAAAGTTTTTGTGCTTTTCCGCTAACTGCTTAAATTCTTTTTCATAGAGAATCTCGTTTTCGTATCTGAATCCTGTAAGAAGATATATTTTATTTTTGTGCCCTGAATTAAGGAGCTCGTTAATCATGCTTCTGAAAGGAGCGACGCCGGCGCCTGTTGAAATGAAAACAATATCTTTGTCTTTTTTCTCTCCTATGACGAATTTTCCGGCAGGGCCGAGGACATTTATTTTATCTCCTTCGTTTACGTTGTGCAAAAATGTCGAGCCCGGCCCTCCATCTACTTTTTTCACGCAAAGTTCTATGTGGTTTAATCCCGGAGGAGAAGCAATTGAATAAGAGCGTCTTATTTCTTTTTCTTTTGCAGGCAAAACTAAGGAAACGAACTGCCCGGCTGTGAAATTGAAATCATTTGGAACTGACAGGTGAAGATTTTTTACAGTTGGAGTCAGCTCTTCAATTTTTGATATTGTTGATTCAAATCTTTGCAACGGCATTTTTCTGATAACTTTTTAGTGTTATTAAAGTTTATGCAACTTGAGGGACATTATTTTAATAATAGGAATATTAGTCTAGAATACATTCGGTAATATAACAACACATCGAATTTATATTAATTACGTTTTTATACTTGGGAGCTGTTTATGTCTTGTGCTGTAGATATTATTTCAGGATTCTTGTGATAGATAAAAATCTTATAAATTGCTGAAAATATTCATCCTGATTTGTCATATTTAATTATACTAAACACTTTGTATCCCTTATCTTCTAATTTCTTTCTTCCTCCAAGGTCCTCAAGCTCTATTACGAAGGCGCATTCTTCTATCTCTCCACCCAATCTCTTAATTAAATTGCAGCTGGCGGAAGCTGTGCCTCCTGTTGCGAGCAAATCGTCTATAATCAGAATTTTTTGTCCCGGATGAATCGCATCTTTGTGGATTTCAACTGCGTCGGTTCCGTACTCTAAAGAGTATTCTTCTCTTATTTTTTCAGCCGGGAGCTTTCCTGTTTTTCGAACCGGAACAAACCCCACATTTAATTTCTCTGACAGGATTCCGCCCAGGATAAATCCACGAGATTCAATTCCTACAATTATATCAATATGCCTGCCTTCATATCTTTTTTCAAGTATGCCAATCGTTTTTTTCATCGCGTGTGCATCCATTAAAAGAGTTGTTATATCTCTAAATAGGATGCCCTGCTTTGGAAAGTCTGGGATTGTTCTTATTTTTGATTTTATTAAGAAATCTGCTTCGTTGGATAGTTCTTTTACTGCGCTTAGCAGAATTTTTTTAACTTTATCTGCGTTTTCGCCGAATATTTTTATGACTTCTTCCCATGTAACTGGCTCCACATCGTCAAAAAGGCAGTCATAGTCTGTTGACATTGCAATTACTGCGTACGGAATCTGCGCTTCATTCGCTAAAATGGCTTCTGTCGCGACTGACATATTTATTATATCAGCTCCCCAAGCCCTGAACATCTTTGACTCTGCTTTTGTTGAGAATCTAGGGCCTTCGATTGTTATCAAAGTTCCGCTTTCATGAGTTTTAAAATTCATCTGCTTTGAAGATTGTATTAACAACTGTCTTAATGTTTCGTTAAATGGTTTCGACATTGAAGTGTGCACTGGGCTGTTCTCAAAATATTCGTGAAAGGATGACTTCCTATGTTTTGTGTTGTCTATGAACTGGTCTGGAATTACTAAATCGCCTCTTCCGATGTCTTTTCTTAATGAACCGCAGGCTGTTGTTGCGATGATGTGGGTGCATCCGAGCGATTTCAGGGCGTGAATGTTTGCTCTGTAGTTTACCTGCGTAGGTGGAAACTGATGTTTTTTTCCGTGCCTTGATAAAATGCAAACATTTGTTCCGGCAATTGCGCCTTCTGTTATCGGAGACGAGGGACTTCCGTATGGTGTGTTGATTTCGGTTTCTCTGAAATTTTCTATAAGACGCGGGTCGTCAAGCCCAGAACCGCCGATTATACCTACTTTCATTTTTTTATTTAATGAATTTTATTAATAAATTTATAGATGGTATTTTATCTATAATAATATTCTATAACCGGTCTTGATTATTCAGAGAAACTATTAGTAATATAAAACCTGCTGATTTACTATACTCTAGATAATAATATATGACGAAAATTATCGCTTATTAACAACTCAAGATAATTATCTGGATTCTATTTATCGCGGGTGTGGTATATTTTTAGAGTGTCAAAGCAAACTGAATATAACAATCTGGTGTTTGCTAAGATAAGTTTATATTATGCCCTATATTCTCTTTGAGGAGTTATTCTTTCGCCGCGAAACGGATGAGCAAGGCACTCTGCTCCGGTTCTTAAAATTTCATTAAGCATGACTCTTATTCCGTAGTAGATAGGACTCCCGCTTTTGTGCTCTAATTCTATCAGCCTTTCTTCCTGCCTTGCGAAATAGTCTGATGCGTTTTCAAAAAATATACTCGGAGCGCTCATCAACCTCTTCATGGGGAAATTTTGGCTGTGCAGATATTTAAGATTTATGGAACTTCAGTCATATAATTTCTATTATCTTAGATAAGACTAGTTCTGCACTTATTGATTTTACTAATTCTTCGTCGTATTGGTCCATTTTTTCAGGGAAGAATTCATTTAATCTTGGAGAGACAAGTTTTTCTAGGACATTGTAAGATTCTACTTCGTCAGGAGGAGTGCAGAAAAACAAACCTATTGTTGGCTTGTTGAGGGCTATTGAAAGATGCAGAGAGAAACTGTCTGAGCAAATCATTGCCCTGCAGGAATTTACCAAAGACGCGAATTGCCCGTTTGTGTTTGCAGGATTGTTTCTGTGAATTTTTATTCCTTGTTTCTTCATGGATTCTGAGAAATTATTTAATCTTTCAACTTCATCTGGGCCTCCGAAAATTAAAATTTCATATCCTTTATCTTTCGCCTTTTTTATGAATTCTTTTAGATTGTCTTCGTGCCAAATTTTTGAGGGCCATCTTGGTGAAGCGCCCATGTGAATTCCTATGAGATTTTTTTTATTTATTTTGTTTTCTTCTAAAAAGGAATTTGCATAGCTTGTGTCTTCATCTGTCAGCTTGATTTGAGTTAACTCTTTGGTTGGCGGGATTTCTGACGCTTCAAACATCATCTCCTGATAAGTTTTCTTGTTTGTTTTTTTTATTTCGTCGTCAAATAAAGTGTTAAGATAGTACTCTGCTCCGAAATTGAGGGCTGAAACGAATCCTCCTTCGTTTCTGAATCCAAATTTTTCTTTTGCATTTATTTTTTCTACTAGGGAAGTTGCTTCGTCTTCTATGTCGAGATTGTAGAGAATATCAAATTTTTCGTTTGCTGTCAAAGGAATTGTCTGAATTTTATTTATGAAATCAAGATTTGTTAAAAGATCTTTGATGTTTTCTTTTGTTATCAAAGTTAAAGTTGAGCCAGGATATTTATTTTTTATTTCTTTTATTACTGGGAGAGTTCTGATTACGTCTCCTTTTGCTCCGAGTTTTATTACGCAGGTTTTCATGATTTTTGCAAGATAATAGGTTATTTAATTTTTTAGGAAATAAACTGAACAGGAAAAGAATGGAAGATATTATCTTATCAACACTCTTCATTTACTACAACAAATCCAGATTAACTGAGGATACATTCGGTAACATGGCAATGATCTCGAGTTTAAGTTAATTATGTTTTTATCATGGGCAAATATTTATTTCTCTTACAAGGTATTGAAAAGATTTCTGAGACAACAATATGGATTTATCTCGGTAAAGTCATATAAGTCGTGGCTGGCGATTTATTTTTTGGCGGGGAAAATCTTAAAAGGATGACAGCGATAGAGATTTTATGAAAGTTTATATCGCTGGGAAAATAGGTTCAGAGGAAGAAAAGGAATTGCTGGAGGAAGTTGATATATTGTGTAAAGAACTTGGGTTTGAGACATTTCTTCCGCACAGAGATGTTGGGATTTGCTCTTCAATGGACGACGTTGCGCGCGTGTTTGAGGGCGACATTGTCAAGGGGCTTGTTGATGCGGATTTAGTTGTTGCTGTACTTGATGGGCTGCACGTCGGAGCTGGGACGGCTTGGGAACTTGGGTATGCTTATGCATTGGGAATTAAGGCGATTGGGCTGAAGACGGATGAGTCCTTGGAAGAGGCGCTGGATTATTTATCTGCAATTTTGATTGGGAGTATGGAGATTGTTGGAAGCGTTGGGGAGTTGAAAGAAAAACTAAAGGAATTTTTCTAAATCAATCTCATCTTTTGAAAAAAGTTGTGTTCTCAGTTTTGCTAAACAAAACTCGTATGTAACTGTTTCGAACTGCTCTCTTTCTTTGACTGGAATGTGTCCAGCGACATCTCCGCTCCCGATACTTCCTTTTCCAACATATTTTTTATAAGGAACAACAAGAACTCCTAAACTTCCCTGACAAATGGCATGAGGAACTGCGCCATTGTCGTAATCTCTTCCAATCTTTCTGGATAATCTGCTTAAAAAAGAAACAATTCTGTCTGAGCTGGTTTGATCAAAAACCAAGTGAGCGAACGGAAAGCCAGGCATTGTTCCAATCCTGCTCGCTCTTGAAACTGGTTCTATATCTGCTGCTTCAAACCCATAAAATTCACCTGCTCTTACCAACGTCTCTTCCCAGTTTGTAAGATGCCAGTGTTCGTGGTTTGGGATGCTCGCTCCTGCGCCCTCGCTGTTGTGGAATGCCTGCAATCCAAGACGAGAGGCATAGGAAGACATCTTTTCCAGCTCTTCGGCCACTCCTTCAAGAGATTTTGTGGAGTACATCGGAACTTCGCCTTCTTTAATTCCGTTGGTTACTGCCATTGTATGACCTTTAATAGTTGGAAACTTGTTAGGAATCACTGCATATCCTTCTAAAGGAAATTGTTTGTCTAATCTTCTAACTGGTCTTGATTCCGCCTCAACTAAACCCTGACACAATGGGCAATCCAGAACATTCTTTGTCGGGTCACTCGGTCTGCTTGTTCTGTATGGGTTAAGTATTATCCCGAATGAATAACCGGAATTGCCTGAATCGTCTTTGATTACTCTTACTCTTGGTTGATATGCCTCTTGTGGTATTCCTACATCTCTTGCTGCCTTTTCCCACGAATCTAACAATTTTAGATGCTCGGAGTTTGTGTTTCTTAGCATGGTTTAATCTTTTATGGATATTATTTAAGCATTTGTATAATGGAAAATAGAATTTATATTATTGAAAATTTGGAAACATTTATAAAACTTTGACTAATCTTATTTGAATGGAGAGTAATGAGAGTTTACTTCTTAAGGCTATAGAAAAATTTTCTGAAAAAAAAATTCTTGTCTTAGGAGATGGTATTGTTGACGAATATATTTATGGCTCTCATATTGGCAGCTCTCTCGATTCTCCAAACACTAAAAAACTGGAGCATAAAAAAACGGAAATCTTTATGGGGGGAGCTGGAAATGTCAGCGAAAATCTGCTGGCTCTTGGGGCGAACATTACCTTTGTGACAGTTTTAGGAAATGACTCATCTTCAGAACATTACAAGAATTGGAGCCATCAAAATTTGCAGCCTTATTATTTATTAGAGGAGGGCAGAAAAACTATTGTTAAGAGCAGGATTTGTGAAGAAGGAAACAAACTTCTTGAACTGGAGTATCTGGATTGCAGAGATATTTCAAAAGATACAGAGAAAAAAATTATCGAAATAGTTAAGAAAGAAATTTGGAGGAATGATGTTATTATTTTCCAGGACCAGGGACATGGATTCTTTTCAAATTCTCTTCTTGAAAACCTGAAAAGCTTAGTGAAAGACAAGAAAGTATTAGTAAACCACCAAATTTATTTGGAAGGGCAAAGTCATCTCAAGTATTCTGGTTTTCACACAATATTTATGAATTTAAAGGAAGCGAAATTAATTGACAGCAATTTTAGTCCCGAGCTAGACGGACGTTTTTTAACAGAGAAATTGCGCTCTAATGCCTGTGTTACCCTCGGAGGCGAGGGCGCTTTGTTTTTTGCAAAAGGCCAGAAATACTACTCACGGGGCTTGGATGTTACTCCTGTAGATTCCTGCGGAGCTGGTGATTCTTTCTTGTCTGCATTCGCAGTTTCAGACTTTGAATCACATCCTGATTTGTCTTTACAATTGGCAAATGCCTGGGCCGGACTGTCTGTTCAAAAAAGAGGAACAGAAGTTCCAAATATTAAAGAATTGATAGGATTGTATTCGAATTAAAAATAAGGGACTACAATAAAACTTATATAGGCTTAACTTTATCTAGAAAAATGAGTTTGAAGGCAGTTATTTTTGACAAGGATGGCGTATTGGTTGATTCAGAAAGAGGCAAATATCGGGCAATGGAACGGGCTGTTGCTTCGTATGGATATCGAGAACTTAATGGCTTTGAAGAATGGTTTTTTGGAAGGGTAGGGGTTCCAGGATTAGAATCGGGTGAGATGTGCATTAAACGTTTTGATTTGAAGGGTGTTCAGCCTCGAGAGTTGTATGAGAGGACAGAAGCAATCAGAAGAGCGATGATTGACAGCGAGCCTGCTCCGGTGATTGAAAGCAGTGTTAAATTTTTGAAATCTTTGCCTAGAGACAGAGTCAAAATTGGCATCGCTTCTTCTGATTTTCCAGTCAACATTGAAAAACATATGAGCCAAATTGGAACTTTGTCCTATGTAGATGCCATTACTTCCGGAGAAAAAGGTTCCGGGGAAGTTGAACGAGACAAACCCTTCCCAGATATCTATCTTGTTACTGCAAGAAAGCTTGGGGTTGCACCCGAGGATTGCATGGGCATTGAAGATACTGCTCCAGGAATTAAAGCTGTTAAATCAGCCGGCATGTATTGTATTGGATTTAGAAATCCTAATAGTGGAAAGCAAGATTATTCTGAAGCTGATTTAGTCGTGGCCGACTTGAATTCTCCTGAAGTTTTAGATTTGTTTAGAAAAAATTAAATAATCTGCTGTGAGTAAGAAGATATGAATAATAAAATAAAAACTATCTCTGAAATTGAGGAGGTTTGCAAAAAATTGAGGGGGGAGGGAAAAGTTATTGTGACTACCAACGGAAGTTTTGATATTTTACATTCAGCACATGTCAATCTGCTTGAGAAAGCCAAAAAAGAAGGTGATGTGCTGATTGTTTTGCTGAATAGCGATAATTCTATAAGAAGAAATAAAGGTGAGAAAAGGCCGGTAATTCCTGAGGGTGAGAGAGCAAAAATGCTCGCAGGTTTAGAGTCTGTGGATTTTGTTGTTATTTTTGATGAGGACAAACCAATTTCTGTTTGGGAGAAAATTAGACAGCATAAAAATGTGAGAGGCGGAAGCTACATTCCGGAGAGAATGCAGGAAGAGAAGAATCTTATGTCTAGTTGGGGCGGAGAGTATGTGAATTTTGAACTTGAACCAGGCATTTCTACTACAGAAATTATTAACAAGATTATTGAGAGTTATGGTTAAAGTACGAACTCATCTACCTGGACGCGTCCGTTTGTTTTTATTGCGTCTGTTTGTTCTTTTGTGGCTCTTGCTTTCGCGTCATCAAATCCTACACTTGCAACTACTTGCGTAAGAGGCTTGCCGATTTCTCTAATCTCGCTAAATGTAATTTCTCTGCCAAGATAGTCTCCAGGGAGACAGCCAAAAAAGGGAACACTTGTTCTTAACGCACTAGCTGCAACTTCTCCATGCAGAGTATCTCCTGTTATCGGATCCCTGTATGAAAATTTATCAAATCTCACGGAAGGCGCGGCTATATCAACCTGACTTGTTCCATCTGCATAGCTGGTTATTCTCTTAATAACTCCAGTTATTTGTGTAGGCATCATTTTTCGGCTTGATTGTATTTAGAAGATTAGAAGTTGATTTTCCCTCGACAAATGGGATTATTTTTATTTCTCCGCCGTAGCTTGAAACTATTTTTCCTTCTTCATCGTTTTGCAGAGTTTCCAGAGAATAGTCGCCGCCTTTTGTGTAAATGTCCGGCTGAAGTTCTCTCAAATATTTTTTGGGATCCAACTCCGGGAAGATAATCACGTAGTCTACGAATTCTAATGAAGATAATATCTCCGCTCTTTCTCTTTCTGTTTGAACAGGACGTCCTTCTCCTTTTAGTTTTCTTACTGATTCGTCAGAGTTTAATCCTACGACAAGAATGTCTCCGAATTTTTTTGCTTCTCTTAAGTTTCTTGTGTGCCCGACGTGAAGCAGGTCAAAGCATCCGTTTGTCCAGACAATTTTTTTGTCTTTTTGCTTTAATTCATCAACTAATTCGAGCAGTCTTTCAAAATTTACTATCTTGTTTTCTTTGGTTAATATTCTCGAGGATAATTCTGAAAATCCAACTGCGTAAGTTCCTTCTTTTTCGACTGTTATTCCGGCTGCGTGGTTTGCGATTATTGCCGCTTCGCTTATTGACGCGCCACTGGCTATCGACAGAGCCAAGGCTGCCACGACGGTGTCTCCTGCTCCTGTTACGTTGAAAACTTCTTTTGCATAAGTTGGAATGTTTGTCTGCTTGTCGGAGAATAAACTCATTCCCTTTTTCCCGCGCGTCACCAAAATATTTGCCTGCAATTCTTCTTTTAGTTTTTCGCCTGCTTCTTCCAAGTTAGATAATGATGTCATTTCAAAAAGTTCTTTCTCATTTGGCGTCAACAAAAACACATTTTTGTAAAGTTCTTTGTTTGCCGGTTTTGGGTCGATTATTGTTTTGTTTTTGAATTCTGAGATGATGCTCATTGTGTCTTCGTTTATCACGCCTTTTGCGTAATCTGAAACGATTATCATGTCTGCTTCCGATGCTTTCTGCCTCAGCATTGACTTTGCGTTTCTTGAGAAGAATCTTTTTTTTACAATTTCATGGTCAGCTCTTGCTAACTGCTGATTGGAGCCGATTAGTCTTATTTTCTGGATTGTTTTTTCGTCTGTCTCGATTATGCTTTCTATTCTTTGTTTTAACAAAAGATTTTTCAGAATTATTCCTGCGTGGTCGTCTCCGACGAAAGAGAAAAGAGTTGCGTGCCCTCCAAGAGAAACTATGTTTGCTGCAACATTGCCTGCGCCTCCGATGTCGTGATATTCGTTTTCTATTTTTATAACTGGGACGGGAGCTTCTGAACTTACTCTTGTGACTTCCCCTTTCAGATAAGTGTCGAGCATCAAGTCTCCTATGATTAGAATTTTCTTTTGCCGGAATCTGTTCATTAACTCTTTCATTATTCAACTGAGGAGGAAGAGTGTTTATTAATTTTATGCAACTG
>Ga0209541_10001745_pt1 | contig 42533 bp, 39 predicted proteins | sample RifCSPlowO2_01_FD_184027 | JGI IMG/M metagenome (GOLD analysis project Ga0209541, IMG submission 184027) | Groundwater microbial communities from Rifle, Colorado - Rifle CSP2_plank lowO2_0.1 (SPAdes) (version 2) | ecosystem: Environmental > Aquatic > Deep subsurface > Groundwater | place...
TGTTAATATGGGGTAGTTAAAGTATATTATATAAGCCTTATGAAAAAAAGGAGATATAAAAAAGATATTTTTTGTCAGAAATAGAAGAACATTTCTAAATTTAATTATTGCATATATCAAAGAAAACCGACAACCACCTGTCACCACTTGCCATGTTGGGTTCTGGTTGGTTTTCTTGTTCTCATTTTCCGCCTACTTGCTTAATCGCTACATGCCATCAGTGATATACACTGGTGGAAAATGAGATTTTATTCTTGCATATGATAAGCGCCTATCGCAAGAGCAAATTCACCATTAATTGGGAAATGAGGTATTTTCTCTGCCATTCCAGAATACCTTTCTAAAGATTCTCTTAATGCAGGAAATCCTGAAACTGTTGAACCAACATAAACTACATTCTTAGTCAACCTAAAAAACCTTGAAGAATGAGATAGTAAAGCAATGTCTTTAATTGTGGTGGCACTAATAATGTCTATTGCAGTTGCGAGAACATCTTCACTTCTTGAATCTTTATTCGCTTCCGCTAGGTGGGCCACTACATACTCTCCAAATACAGTACCGTCCAAATCCGGTAATCTATCCTTTACATAAATATTAAGAGGCGTCCCTTTTGAAGCCATTCTTGACATCTCACGATAATCTTCAATTCCTAAATGTCTTCCAATTCCTGAAAGAAAACCTCCACTTAATGAATTTCCAAGAGGAACAGAGATTGTTAAACCACATAACCTTAATGCATATGACGTACCAGTTCCTATAGATACAAGAATAAAATTTCTTATGTTTTCTCCTTGAGATCTCATTAATTCTTTAGCTCCTCTAACCTGCAACTTTTTTTCTTGAGTTATTGGATCCCCTTCTGCGGTTATAACTTCAAAATCTTTAAGATATTTGGCATAATCATCAGAATAACCTATTCCAGCAAGATGAATTTTTTTAACACCATCGTCACTTAACTGTCTTGCAATTTCTTCCAATTCAACATCAGCAGTTGAAGAAAATCTAAATTGCCCATCATTCATCCAAACTGCTTTTACAAGTGAACTACCAAAATCTACTCCAGCTTTCATATAATAAGGAAGGAATTATATTCTTAATAAAATTTTGCATTTTAAAAACACATAAGTTTAATCTAGTTTAGTTTATTTAGTTTAGTATTATTTATGCGCCTTAGAAAATACCTGGCTTAAGATTCTATGGATAAGTTTTGCTGCAATAAAATCTGGTGCATGATAATCCTTCTTAGGGGCAAGCTCTACAACATCAAACCCGATTATTTTCTTCTTTGATGTTAATTTATTGATTAAATCATTTACTTGCTCCCATGTTAATCCATCAGGCTCAGGTGTTCCTGTCGACGGCATTATGCTTGGATCAAATACATCCAAGTCTAAAGTTATATACACTTTGTCGTGCTTTAATGTACCAATTACCTTGTCAATCCATAACTTATCTTTATGTAAGTTATGCGCAAAAAAAACATTGTTTTTAAGCACATTTTCTTTTTCAGAAGAATCCATGCTCCTTATTCCAACCTGCGTCGGTTTTGTCCATTCCATAACCCTAGCCATGACACATGCATGATTATACTCGCTTCCATGATAAGTATCTCTTGTATCGCCATGCGCATCCAGTTGAAGCACACTTACTTCCTTAAAATGGTCTATGTGTGCCTTTATTGTGCCTATTGAAATGGAATGCTCTCCACCAAGACAAACAACAAATTTATCGTCTTTTAACATAGATAGAACATTGTCGTAAACTTTCTTAAACAATATATCCGGCTCATTGTTGACTATCAACGGCTGTCTTGTATGAATTCCATTGATATGAACTTCGCTGTCAGTTTCTATGTCATATAGCTCTACTTGTGATGAAGCATTGATTATCGCATCCGGACCTTTGTCAGCCCCCTTTCCATATGTGCTTGTCTTATCATATGGAATTGGCAATATGACTATTTTTGATTTGCCATAAGAAGAATATTCTTCATCTATACCTAAAAAATTAGCTGCCATTTTCTCTTCATTTTTATTACTGCATGTTTATTATTACTGTATGTTTACTGTTACAAGGATTTACTACTAAAATGATTACTTTCTTCTCACAGTGCTGATAACAGGATAAAGGTAGTTTGTAAAGCAGATTGCCACCAATGCTGTTCCAAATTTCTTTCTTGGTATAAATGATTCTGTTGTCACTTTTATGTCTTTTAGATCATAATCATCTGAGAAACCATTAGTGTATAGCTCATTTAAACTCTGATTTAATAAAAGCTTAATTTCTTCTTCTTCATAATTTCCATTATGTTCGCAGACCAATCCGCCGTATTTTTCTCCGGTAGACTTATCAAACAACCATCCATAAATTATACCTGCAGTCGCTCTTTGCCCTTTTTCAGAGTTTGCAACCGCCATTATCGTCTCAACAACAGACCCATGAACAATGGGCTCAGGTTGCTCTACTTCTCTTGCCACTGCCGGCATAATTGACGAATAGGTCATTATATTGAATTTTTCTATGCCTGCTTCCTTTAATGCCAGATGATAAGAGCCAGCATGCACAGTGATATCACTTTCTCCTTTACCTTTTGTAATAAAATAATCCATAGGTATCCTATTTCCTACCAGCAAATTACGTGTCGCTTCCAAAACCAGATTTTTGCCGTTTTTATTAATTACTTTTTGATTCATATTCTTTCATACCTCCAATAGTTATGATTAGTAATAGTGGGAGAAAAATTGACATTTTTAGAAGTTTTAGACAGAACAGCTATACTAAAACGACTAATTACAAAGCAGAAAAGTGTAAGTAAATGATTAAGAGAACCTACAAAACTAATAGAATAGGAGATAATCTTGGAATACTTTTTATCTGTTGGGTATATTAAATTGAGTAGTAAATATGTAAAACCATTGGGAATATTTGTCTTGTTCATTCTTAATTACGATAATCTCTCCTCCAATTATCACCAAGTTGAAACCATAACCAATGTGCCTTAGATTAAGGCACTGGACAGTTGATAATATTCAACTTGACGATGACACAAACGCAAAATAACTTTTTTTGCGAATTTTTTTTAATGAAATTTCTCATCTCACAAATTTTGTGAGATTTCCTATAATAAGTGTCTTAGTTTTTAAATTTTTCTAAAAAGTATATTCTCTAGATTGATTAAAAATAAAAATAACAAAGATTTCAAAATCTCTTAAGATGTCAGAAGCGAACTTTAAAGCAGTAAAGGATTTCATCAAAAACAACTTTAAGCATTTTAATTCTGCAGTAATTGTCGACGCTGCACAAGCGTATGTGGATTTTCTTAGCAACAAGGGAAAGATGATGATCACGTTAGGAGGAGCAATGAGCACCGCAGAACTCGGGATATCTCTTGCTGAAATGATAAGAAAGGACAAAGTACAGATCATATGTTCTACCGGAGCAAATTTAGAAGAAGACATATTTAATCTAGTAGCGCACAATCATTACAAGAGACTTCCAAAATATAGAGATTTAACTCCTCAGGAGGAATATGAACTTCTTAAAAGCGGACTTAATCGCGTCACAGACACATGCATACCTGAAGATGAAGCAATGAGGCGGATTGAAAGATTTATGATAGAACTCTGGAAAAAAGCATGTTCAGAAGGAAAACGTTTCTTTCCATATGAATATATTTATCAACTGCTGGAATTGGGTGTGTTAAAGCAATACTACCAAATAGATTCAAAAAATTCATGGGTATTGGCTGCTTATGAAAAAAATATTCCTATTCTCACACCTGGCTGGGAAGATTCAACTTCAGGAAATGTTTTCGTTGCAAGAGCAGTGATGAAGGAAATATCCAGCATCCATGCTGTAAAATCAGGATTGGAACAAATGGCTTTTTTGATAGATTGGTACAAAAATAATACAAAAAACTCATCAATAGGATTCTTCCAGATTGGCGGAGGCATAACAGGAGATTTCCCAATATGTGTAGTGCCTTTAATTGCGCAAGACCTTAAAGAACCTTGTAAATTATGGGGATATTTCTGCCAAATATCAGACAGCACTACATCTTATGGATCTTATAGCGGAGCAGTGCCAAATGAAAAGATAACATGGGGAAAATTAGGAGTCAATACACCTAGTTTTGTGATAGAGTCAGATGCTACAATAGTGGCACCGTTAATATTTGCGTATATTTTAGCTGAATAAGCATTAGTATTATGTCAAAATTGAAATATGGTAACTTTTACAGTGATATGTTTGAGAATATTGGGTATTTGTAGCGTTAGAGGGGCTTAAGTTTTTTAGTAAAATTTTATAAATCTGAGTAGAATTAATAAAAAGTAATGAAGAAAAACACCATGACCATATTGATTGTTGTTATGATTTTTCTAGTTTTTCTGATATTTATTGTTGGTAGTTTACTCACGTTAAAATTCTTCTTTTTTCAATATCTAAAGACAACTACGGAAGATACTATGAAATTTATTGAAGAATGTCCATTACCATCAGAATTGGATTTTGAGTATGAAAAGCTTTCGGAGATTGCAGTTGTCAAAAAAGCTCCTGGAAAAGAAAAATTGCAAGAAATGATTGATTGGTGTTGTGAAAAGTATGATTCTTCAAGAAAAATTTGCCAACTAAAGAATTTTTAACAAAACTTTAAATTCTTAAACGTCATATCTCTGTTCCTCGGCTAATTGCTTCTCTGAGTTTTTGACTATCGTTATGTGTCCAGAGAACTCCTTTGTGTCCATCAAGAATTAATCCTCTTTGTTCCATATAATTTAAAATAACGTTTAAAGTTTGTTGCATGATTTGGTGGGGGGTAGGCAAACGTTCTTTTATTTCTTCTCTGGTAAGAGTTGTTTCTGCATATTTGAGCAATAAAAAAAAGAACGCCTGGAATAATCATCCCAGGCATATTCTAAAATAAGATTTTAAAAGATCCAGTTTTTACCAGTCTCCCCAATCGTCATCGTCGCCGTCATCTTCTGGACCATATCCTAGTGGTTCATTCCAATCAGTCATTTGTCACACCTCCAATAGTATATTACTCTTAAAGCGCTCAGGCTTTCTTCCCCCTTTTCAGCCACCTCTAATAATTTGATGTAATTTAGGTAGTTAGTATGTATTTAGCCGCAAGTGCAGGTTCTTCTCTTCAGATGCACTGCGCTATCGCAAAATTTCTCTCCTCAATATATAGTAAAAACATGTTTCAATAAATGAGATGTAAGTATTATGTAAGAAATTATGATAATAGGGCATTAAGTGTATTAACTTATTTTTAAACCTTTCTAAAAAAAAGAAAAAACAAAATTGCCTAACGCCAGCGCCCGGATTTGAACCGGGATACCCCGAAGGGAACTGGCTCTCAAGGCCAGCGCAATACCAGATTATGCGACGCTGGCATGCAGTGGCAATTTTGTGCACGTCCATAAAGGACTTGGCTCTCGAGGCCAGCGCAATACCGAATTATGCGACGCTGGCAAGACTTATAAGGTATAATACCGCAGAACGATTATTTATATATAGTTTGTGTGTAGTATATATGTATCTAAAGCTGCAGTACAGTCATTGAGCAGTTAAAATGATTTATCTATTCTATTTAAAGTTATCTAACCCAAGTGGATTTTGTCCTTAAAGCATGCTTATTCATCCATTGGCTGATGCAAATGAATATTCTATTGTTTAAAGTATAAATTTAAAGTGTGAAAATCAGCTATGATAAGGTTTTTTTCCGTAAAATTCCTTGCAGGAAATAACAAAATTTATAAATTAAAACAAACTACTATTTATAAATTTAATTGCATTAGAAAATATATTTTGTTGAGAATATGTACTGTTGAAGTTACGGGTTAAATTTACGGGGGCTGATAGAATGACTCATTTTGTAAGAAAATGTCCGGAATGCGGCGGTGAAAATTTATTCTATAATAAAGAACGCGGTGAAGTCATATGCAAGGACTGCGGTCTTGTCGTTGAAGAAAAAATGGTGGATTTTGGCCAGGAATGGCGAGAATTTGAGAGCGATGCATCAGCTAATAGAAGAAGAACTGGCGCTCCAATGACTTATACTCAGTATGATAAAGGTCTTGGAACAGAAGTTGGAAGAAAAACAGACCTTTACGGATTAAAAAATAAGGAAAGAAACAAGTTTTTCAGATTAAGAAAATGGCAGTATAGGATATCAACTGCCATTGAAAGAAATCTAAAGCTAGCCCTGGCAGAATTAAAGAGGGTTTCTTCATACTTAAAACTGCCTGAAAGCGTTGAGGAAGAAGCTGCCAGAATATACACACTTGCCGTTCAAAGAGGACTTGTAAGAGGAAGAAGCATGGAATCTGTCGTTGCCGGCGCATTATATGCTGCATGCAGAAGGCATGATGTTCCAAGAACTTTAGATGAATTGTCTGAAGCTTCTGGAATAGAAAAAAAAGAAATAGGAAGAACTTACAGATTTGTTACTAGAGAGCTTGGCATAACAATACTTCCATCAAACCCAGCAGATTATGTACCTAGATTTGCATCTTCATTAAAGCTGTCCGCAGAAACACAGTCAAAAGCTGTTGAAATACTTGAAATGGCCCAGGAATCTGAGCTGACATCTGGACGCGGACCTACAGGAATAGCTGCGGCTGCACTGTACGTTGCAGCTCTGATAAATGATGAGAAGAGAACACAAAGGGAAGTTGCAGATGTAGCAGGCGTTACAGAAGTTACGATAAGAAATAGGTACAAAGAGCTTTTAGACGAATTAGACCTAGAAAAAGAATTAAAGAAAACTAAAAAGAAGAAAAAAAAGTAAAAAGCACTTCTCTAAAATTTTCTATTTTATTATTTTTTATTATAATCCCTTCTTTTCTTAATAAATCATTTTTATCAAATTTTAGATTAGAAATAAAATTGCACAATTAGTCGAATACCATGAAGAAGAATACACTGATAGAAAATGAGATTTTATAATAAGATTATACTTCATACGTATATTTTAAAATAATCAGAATAAATACTAAAACAAAAGTAAATGAATTTGCAAGTATAAGTGGAGCATCTTTAATTATTATTCCATATATTAACCATAAGATTATACCGACTATAAGTATAGACAACCATACCCATGAAAGATCTTTTGTCTGTTTTGTTTTCCATGATTTGTAAACCTGCGGAGCCATAGCTAATGTCGTCAACAACCCTGCAATTAAACCTAATGTACTTGCCATATTATCACTTATATCTTATCGTTTTTCAGCCTTTTGTGTCAAAATTATTTATCATGATATTTGGTGTCTCAATTTGAAACTTACTTAAAACATTTTTTAATACAATATAAATCTTTTTTATTAATGTTTTTCTTGTATATAATAACTACGTTTCTTACCCTTTCTTTGTCTATCTTAAAACCCTTGTTTTCCAGCAGATGCAATATGTTTTTAGATAATAAGAATTGAACGAATTGCGACACATTTTTTGGATTTTCAGTAAATACCGCTCTCTCAAAATCAATTAAATATGGTGTATTATTTTCAATTAATATGTGTTTTATGGGTCGTGTCATCTCACATTTATTCAGCCTGAATTCATCCAATGCGTATAATTTATCGAATAACTTATTCAAGACTTTCTTAATTCTCATTTTTTTTTCTTTTTTTATGTAATCCTGAAAGAAAATTCCGTCAATAAATGCATATGCAAAATAATTATCGCCGTGAAACAATATTTTTGGGGAAAGACCCTTTGCAATATTTTTATTGTTAAATTGTTTATTCAACCTATTTAAAATATTAATCTCATTCTGTATCCTGTTAAAAGCAGTTGAGTTTGGATTTGTGGATTTTATGATCACATCTTTGTGTTTCCATTTTGCTTTCCATACTACCCCTCTTCTTCCTTTTGAAAAGTATGAGATATTCGTTATTTTTTTACTTTCCAGCTCTTTTGTTAACCTGGTCTTTTCCAATAGATAAACATACAGTTTTTCAAAGAATAATTTTTCTTCATCTATTTTTTTAGATTCAAAGCCGTATTTAAAAATTAGTTCGTCAATCTTATCTTTATTTGTCAATGAAGAGAACAAAAACAAAATTTTTCCATCAGTTTTAAGAAAATTATTTGCTTGACTTAAGAACTTCTCGCTCCATTCCCAGCCTTTCTTTCCGCCATCCAATGCTGTGTCTGGAGCTTTTTCATTAGTAGGCAGATATGGAGGATTGCAGATTATTAGGTCGTATTTGCTTTTGACATTCTGAAACATATCCGAATATAAATAAGATATATTTGGATTATTGCTATGTTTAATTGCGTATTTTATTGCTTCTTTATCTAGATCAACAGCAATTACCTTTTCTGAATAATTAGAAGTTTCTTTTGCAAGTATTCCTGAACCTGTTCCAATTTCAAGAACGTCTCCTCTAGCATAATCCTTAATATGCTTCTTTAATAAATAAGAATCTTCCCTAGGCTCGTACATAATTTAAAGTAAATATGATTATTTTTAAATTTTTGTCAAATACGAGCGATATTTAACTATTATTTTATTTTTTCAATTTTTCAATTATCATGCCAATTATTGCGCCTAAAATAAAATATACGACAAGCAATAAAAGTAAAAGACCCAAAAATCCAATAATTTCTGAAAGATTTGCGCATGCGTCTGTAGGTGTCATTGTCTGCACTACACAATACCCCGCTTCTCCAGTTTCTAATGCCCATGGTACACTACCCATTTCCTGAAATGCTGACCATGATGTACAGATTGGCACAGTAAATTCGCATAAGAAACCATAAGGAACAATAAAATCAGAAAATATCGGGAAGAAATGCCCGGTTGCCATTGGAAGAATTAAAGTAAATTGAGGAATATTATCTTCATAAATGCTATTAATTACCGGAAAGTAAATTAGTATGTTAAATATGAATAATGCAATACAAATAATAACACCGATTATTCCGCCTTGCAGCCACAGTTTTTTTGAAAAGAACCATTTGTTTATGTTCATAGCTGGTTGGGGTATTTTGGGGTATAAAACGTTTGTTGTTTTTTGATTTCACTTAACCAGATTTATGATAATTGAGTCTTACAGAAATAATTCCCTAGGCCATTCCATAAAAACAATTAAATATATGTAATTACATTAATTTTAAAATGGTGTTGCCAATCGAATTAGACATAGTACTTAAGCTATTAGTTGGCTTGCTCTTAGGCGGCGCTATAGGCCTTGAAAGGGAGATTTCAAGAAAGCCTGCCGGCCTTCGCACACATATTTTAGTCTGCTTATCTTCTATTCTTTTTACAGCAATGGGTAATGGACTTATAAGCTATTACAATATTTATAATCCCGAGCTTATTAGGGCAGATCCTATACGCATCATTTACACAATTGTTGTAGGGGTAAGCGTGCTTAATGCAGGCATTATAATACAAAAGAAGAAAAAAGACATTGTACAGAATCTCACGACTGCATCAACATTGTTTTTGGTTTCAGGACTCGGCATAACCATTGCGCTTAATTACTTTTATTTAGCCACTGCTATTACCATACTTGTTTTATTGATAAATATACCCTTAAGGCTTCTTGAAATAAGGTATTTCAGACCAAAAAACATTTAATATCCTCATTTCTACTCGGATAAAATGGATATAATTAGACCAATAAATACTGATGAAGATATAACCGACTATTCTTCTTCTCTTGCCGTATTGCTGTTTAAAGACATTTTGAGAGATAATGGTTTATCATATTATGAAAATCATCTTGAGGTCGTTGCCAATTTGGTAAAAGGATTTCTTTTGCCTTCAGAGTATATGGGGAGTGCAGTTTCTGCTGCATTTCTTCATGACGCTGCTGAAGACATAGAAAACATTGATGTATTTGATCCATTTAATAACGGAACTAACAATAATAATGAAACTAACAATGAAACAAAAACAGGCAATGAAAGAACTGAAGGAGTAATTTACCTTAATGATTTATTTGAAAGAGCTAGCGTACAAAGAGATTATATTTGTTATATCGTTAATCTCTTAACACATAGAAAGGGAATATCGTATCAAGATTATTTGGATAATCTCTTTACAGTTCCAGAACAGAGTATGCTTAGAGATTTGCATATTCTTGCCAGTGGAATAAAGTTAGCAGATATAAGATCGAATACCGCACCAGGAATGGGACCGAATACAATCGATTTAGTAGAGCAATACAGAAAAATGCACGGCGCTAAAGAAGATGAGTTAAGGGAATTCTATAAAAGGACTAAAGTTATTGACGCATTTGTATTTAAGGAGGATTTAAGCATAGACATGGAGTTGTTTATGACAACGTTACATAGAAAATTCAAAGCAAAGATTGAAGCAAATGCAATAAATGTTCTAAGCTACTATATTCCTAATGCTGAAAATTTGTTTTTTAATGGGTACAAAGAGACTGCAAAATTATTTAAATTAGACATTATACGGCAAGCTTTGATTGGCATATGCATTGACTGTATGAGAGTGTACCCCGGAGAAGATCCATTGCACGTTGTAAATAAACTTGGAGAAAATAGAAGCGCACCAAAGGTAGAAGGCTACAAGACAGTCTTCAGTGAAGTAAGGGATGGGGTATTGAACGGCATTTATGAGATATGATATATATCGAAGCAATTAATTGATATGGAGATTAATTAATTTTAGTATGTCATAAAAATAAGTAATTGAAAATGCTTAAAGTTATTAACACAAATTAAAACATGATGCAATAAAACATAACAACCTTTAAATAATATACTAAACTTTCTTTATTATGCAAAAAGAGTTTTATGCACCTTTTCCGGAAGGATATGCAAAAGGCATGACAAAATACATAGTGGTATTTGGAACAGTCATGTCCGGCCTAGGAAAGGGGATATTCTGTTCTTCTTTGGCAAAACTGCTTGAAATGAGGAAAATAAATGTTGCGCCAATAAAATTTGACGGCTACTTGAATCAAGACGCAGGAACATTAAATCCGTACAGACATGGTGAAGTATTTGTATTAAGAGACGGAACAGAAACAGATATGGATTTTGGGACGTATGAGAGAATTCTGAATGCAAAGCTGGATAAAGATAATTATTTGACAGGCGGAAAGCTGTTTCAGATCGTGCTGAACAAGGAAAGAGAAGGGGAATATCTTGGAAGGGATGTGCAGATAATCCCTCATGTTACAGGAGAGATAAAATATTTCATAAGAAATCTTGCAATGAAGAGAGATGCAGATGTCGTTTTGATAGAAATTGGCGGCACAGTAGGAGATTTTGAGAATGGATATTTTATAGAGGGCATGAGAGAATTTGCATACGAAGAAGGAAGGGATAATGTATTTTTTATAGCAATGACTTATGTTATTGAGCCTTTTTCACTTGGAGAACAAAAGAGCAAGCCGGCGCAGCTTGGATTAAGGGCATTGCTTTCTCTTGGGATACAGCCGGATATGCTGGCATGCAGGTCTGAGAAATACCTTAATGAAAACATAAAGGAGAAATTAAGCATATATTCTAATGTTAAACTTGACAATGTAATTGGACTTCATGACCAAAAAAGCGTATATGCAATTCCACTTTACCTAAAAGAAAATTTTGTTGATAAAAAGATAATAGAAAAGCTAAACTTGAAAGCAGATAATACTAATTTTGACAAAGAAGAAAGAGAACTCAATAAGTATATTCATGATTTAAACACGTCGATAAAAAAAGTCACCATAGGAATTACTGGAAAATATACCAAAATAAGCGATTCGTATGCCTCTATTGTAAAAGCATTGGAGCATGCTGGAATTGCAAACAATGCATTAGTACACATAAAATGGATAGACACAGAAGAGTTTGATGAAAGCAAACTGGAAGATATTGATGGGATGATTGTTCCTGGTGGATTTGGTAGCAGAGGAGTAGAAGGGAAGATAAGATACATAAAATATGCAAGAGAAAACAAGATACCCTTCCTAGGAATTTGCTATGGATTTCAAATGGCACTTGTTGAATTTGCAAGAAATGTCTTAAAATTAAATGATGCGCATACTACTGAAGTCAATCCTGACACAAAAAACCCTGTCATCTGCTTATTGCCTGAACAGATGGATGTAGAGACTAAAGGAGGAACCATGAGGCTTGGTGAAAGAGGGATTAATGTTAAACAAGGAAGCATCGTCCATAACTTATATGGAAGTACGCATATAAAAGAAAGATTTAGACACAGATATGAATGCAATCCAAAATATATTGAAGATTTTGAGAATAATGGAGTTATTTTTTCCGGGAATGCGCCTGAGCAGCCTATAATGCAGATACTTGAATTAAACACTAAAGCTCATCCTTTTTTTGTAGGCGTGCAATATCATCCTGAATTCACATCTAAAGTTAATAAGCCTAATCCATTGTTTTATGGGCTGATAAATGCTTCATTAAAAAATATTGAATAAAAAATAGAAAAATTAGAAAATACAAAAAAAATTCTAGCAAAATAAATACTCTAGCCATAGATGAGTACATTATATAAGTACACCATATAGTTAGTACACTCAATCTTCATTAACAAAATTCGCAATGCTTCTTCTTTTTTTCTTTTTTTGGTCCAGCCATGTTTTCACCTTTTTTATTTGTCAAAATTTCGTATTGAAAGTCATAGATTAGTGGAATTATTAGTGGAATTTTGTTGTTTTAATATTTTTCTTATATTTTTCTATATTATTTCATATAAAAGTTTAAAATGGTTTAATGCTGTAACCAATTATAGGGCGCGCTGAAGAACTTCGCTCAGAGAGGGGTGAATATGCACTGAATCTGAAATCATGTTTATATTCCCATTATTCTTCATCACAACAACCACTTCATGTATAATTGCAGAGGCCTGCGGACCGATAATATGACATCCAAGTATCTTTCTGGTCTTCTTATCAATTATGTATTTTACAAAACCATCTTTCTCATCCAATGCCAAACCCATGCCTGTATCTGCGTATTTGTATTTGGCTATTGCATAATTTTTATTCTTTTTCCTTGCCTCTTGTTCAGTCAAGCCTACACCAGCTATTTGAGGATTTGTGAATATAGCGTGAGGCATAGCAGTATAATCAACAATCCTTTTCCTATGATATAAATTGTTCATTACATATTCCGATTCCATATTTGCAGAATGCTTGAACATATACTTTCCAACCACATCCCCAAAAGCATAAATCCCTTTGACATTAGTTTCCAAATATTTATCTACCTCGACATAGCCTTTTTTATTTATTTTAACGCCTGTCGCCTTAACGTTAAGAATGTCTGTATTTGGAGTTAGACCGGATGCTATAAGCAATTTATCAGCTTCAATCTTTCTTGTAACTAACTTTTTTTTTGTAACTAAATTTCTTGCATCTCCTTTTTTTGCAGCACGTTTTGTTTCTGCATTTTCTGCATAAACAACTACTTTTCCGCCGTTTACTTCAACCTTTACAGCATTAGATGATGTCAAAACAGTTACATTAACTGAATTATGCTTTCTTTTCCATAACTTAGTAAATAGTTCTGCAACTTCCTCATCTTCATTTGGAATTAATAAATCATTGCGCTGCAATATGGTGATTTTACACCCCATTTCAGCGTAGAAATATCCCAATTCAGCTCCAATGTATCCACCGCCGATAATTATCATGCTTTTTGGAATTTTTGTCAGCCGTAAGGCCTCTTTGCTTGTAATGTATGGAACTTTGTCAATTCCTTCAATCAATGGAATTGACGGCCTTGCGCCAGAAGCTATAACTATCTTTTTGCCTTTTATCTTAAATCCATTAATCTCTAATGTTTTATATCCGGTAAATCTTGCAGTACCTTTGTAAAATTTAGGATTTCTCTGTTTTGTATACCAGTTTTCTATTTCTTTTGCTTCGCTATCAACTGCTTTGCTTGCCCTTTCAGTAACTTTCTTTAAGTCTATTTTGTTAATTTGAGAATATACACCAAATTTCCATGAATTTCTTATTGTATTTGCAATGTCTGCAGAATGTATTATCATTTTTGAAGGGATGCATCCTCGATTCAAGCAAGTTCCACCCATAGAACCTTCTTCAATTATAGCAGTTTTCTTCCCAAGCTCAACAGCTGTACTTACAATATTCAACCCAGAACCTGCACCGATGACAATAAGATCGTAATTTTCCATTTTAGCCTCTTTTTTATAATAAGTTTAATGATAATACCAAATATCCTTTTTATATTTTTATGAATTTTGACTTAAAGCTGATTGACTTAACGTATTACATATGATTTACCAGTAAATTTTTATACTAAACAGAATTCTTTATCATTTAATACCCCCGTGGTCTAGCCTGGACGTTTATCGAGGCAAATAAGACACAACCCTGCGGAGGTTGTAGCCCGGGTTCAAAACAACTGATACCAGTTGACAGCAACCTTTTGGCAAGCAAAAGGTTGGCGAAAACACATCGGGAATGACATTTACTGCGTAAAGTCATGCGCAAATAACATTAAAGTTACCGTAGTGCTGAATTTAGTGTTGTTTGGTATAGTTATGAAAGTCCCGGCGGGGGTGTTTTTTATTTGGAATTAATTTGAATCAGCAAAGATGTGAATACAATGAAACATTACATATGCACAGGCGGATGCAGAGGTGTATCCCAAAAACCATGCTTATGTCAAGCAGTCGATTGTCTAAAATATGATAAACCATTGACGGAGTGCAATTGCAAAGACGGAAAACATGGAAATAGAAAGTAATTAGTTGTTTCCCCGCAAGATTTATAAAGTGACATTTTCCCCATATTATAACTGAGTTTGGAGGGGAATGTATGGCAACAAAATTAGTCAGCGTTGGTTCACTGCAGAAGGGAAGTTATGTTGTGATAGATAATGTTCCATCGAAAGTTGTTGATACACAAGTTTCAAAGCCTGGAAAACACGGCCATGCAAAAGTAAGATTAACTGCAATAGGTTTAATTGACGAAAAGAAGAGAGTAGTTGTTATGCCTGGGCATGACAATATCGAAACACCTATAGTTGAAAAGAAGACCGCGCAGATATTAAGTATATCAGGAAACAAAGCAAATGTTATGGATGTTGAATCGTATGAAACATTTGATATGGAAATACCTGATGAGCTAAAAGACAGCTGCAAAGAAAGCACAAATGTATTGTACTGGGAAGTAATGGGAGAAAGAGTAATGAAACAGATAAAATCCGAATAGGTGATTATTTTGGTAAAATTTGAAGAAGCAGAAGCAAGATTGTTCAGGAATAAGTTTGTATGCAGGAAATGCAAGACTTCATTTCGCACAACTCATATGAAAGTATTGGCAGGAAAGGTCAGCTGCAAGAAATGCGGATGCAAAGCCCTCCGTCCTGTTAGGAAAAAATGATTGATTATCAAATTATTCTTGCCATCATTTTTGTTATTTCTCTACTTATTTTTCTAATTGCAAAACGTAAAGAACTTTCAGTACAGAAGATAGTCTTCCCATTAATATTCATCATACTTTATCGTACAAAATTAGGACTTAAATTAATGGACAGCATAGCCGAGAAGTATAGAGAATTAGTAAGATTATTTGGATACTTCAGTATAGGCATTGGATTTCTAGGAATGTTCTTTATCTCATTTTCTGTTTTGGTTGTTATTTTAAAATTAATACTGCAGCCAGCAACAAGCTCATCTGATTTTGTCTTGGTGCTTCCATTTACAAATATTCCAGGAATAGGCTTCCTTCCATTCACTCATTGGATTATAGCAATATTTGTTTTAGCAATTATTCACGAATTTGCGCATGGCGTAGTCGCAAGAGCACATAATGTTCCTGTTAAGTCAAGTGGATTTGCTATTTTATCCGTATTGCTTCCAATAGTTCCTGCTGCATTTGTAGAGCCGGATGAGAAAGATATGGAAAAGAGAAGCGATTTTATACAGTACAGCATATTAGCAGCAGGTCCGGTATCTAATTTGATTTTTGCATTTTTCATCTTCTTAATTATCTCTTTGGTTATGAATCCAATACAAGCGGCAATAACAGAACCAATTGGATTTACATTTGACATCACAAATGAAAGCATGCCGGCTTCACAAGCAGGTTTGACTGGGGATGAATTAATAACTTTTTATAATGGAGACAAAGTTGCAACCGCAAAAACATTCATAGAAGATATGTACTACTGCAGTGATCCAGGAGAAAAAATTACTTTTGGGAATGAAAATAAGACATATATAGTAACTGCAATATCTCATCCTGAACAGGAAAACAGAGGATATATCGGAATTAACAATATAAACAATGAGATTAAAGTTGTAAATGTACCTAATTGGGTTGCATCTGTATTTTTCTGGTTAAGGGATTTATTTAAATGGCTATTGCTGCTAAACTTTTTCATAGGACTTGCTAATCTGCTTCCATTGGGAATTGTTGATGGTGGAAGGATGCTGCACACAGCACTTCATACAACAATGAAAAATAAATCACATGCACAGAGGATATGGAAAATCATTGCTGTTTTATTCTTGTTCTTCCTTGTATTTGGATTATTGGTGAATTATTTTGGAAATCCATTTTTAATATTTGGATAGCCTGAAAAGTTGAATTGAGTGAATTTGGTGCTGTAAAATGATTGACATTATATTAAAAGACATTGAAACTCCGGGGAATTTGGGAGCTGTTGCGAGGGTAATGAAAAACTTTGGGTTTGAGAATCTTGTTCTATTAAATCCAAAATGCAGAAAAGACAATGGAGAAGCCATGCAAAGGGCAGTTCATGCTCGGGATGTTTTAAAAAAGGCAAAAGCCGTCAAGAAAATTCCAGAGTATGATTATTTGATTGCAACAACAGCGATAATAGGAACAGATTACAATATCAATAGAAGCCCATTGACACCTGATCAGCTGAAGAAAATATTAAGCCAAGTTCCAACAAAAACGAAAGTTGGAATTCTTTTCGGACCTGAAGGCCCCGGCTTAAGCAATGAAGAGATAAAGAGATGCAATTTTACTGTCGCGATTCCTACATCAAAAGAGTATCCAACATTAAATTTAAGCCATTCCGTAGGGATCATCTGCTATGTCTTGAGCTCTCTGCTTAAGAAAAAAAATATAACTGAACATATAAACTTTCCAACTAATAAAGACAAAGAAATATTATTGGAAAAGATTTATCAGAAATTAGACAATATGAAATTTTCCACAGATGAAAAGAGAGAAACACAGAAATTAGTCTGGAAAAAATTGATTGGGAAATCATTTTTAACTAAAAGAGAAGCAATGGCTTTGCATGGATTCTTCAATAAATTGAGATGATTACCAAAATAATAGTTATAATATTTTTAAGAAAATTATTAAGATTAGTATAATATATTAGTAGAATATAAGATATTAGTAGAACATAAATTATTAAGGCGTTAAATCCACACATATTCCAGCAGTTGTGCTGCATGTTAATCCTTCTGGACAATCTGTTGTATAAGTACATTCAGGAGCCCTGCATATATTGTCTATACATTGTTGATAGCCACTGCAATCAGAATCTGACATACATCCTTGTGTGCAGTTAAATATATGAGATATAGATATACCAGGATCTAAAGTACCAGTTTCCAGAAGGTCATTCAAATAGAATATTCTTTGCCTGTCGTTAGGAAGGAGTGTCTGCCACGTCAATAATTCTCTGTCTACATATGCATATGCTTCACATCTTCCTGCGTCATCTTCTAAAGACATGCAATACGTGATATTACTAATCAATTCATAAGCCACTTGAGGGAGATTACCGTAGAATAAATTTGTCTGCGGCTCTTCATCTGTAAACAATATGTGAACATGCAAAGCATCCGGTCTTAATATAAGACCAAATGCATCTTCGCGTATATCTGGATTTGGGTTTGTGCCTAAGTAAAGCGCATCCGGACTTGGTTCTACAGCACCTACAGCGCCTTCTATAAACATCATGTTAAGAACATTGATGGCATTGGTTATATCTGAAGGAGATATTAAGACTTCTGGATATCCCTTTCCAAGTTCTCTGTTATCCCTAAAAAGAGAACCATCTGAAAGATGATATTCAACAGGAACTTCTGTATCCTCATTGGTAGTATCATTGTGCCCAAATCTTACAATGCCAATTCTTGCATCGGAGTCAGATATCATTTCCCTTGAATTTAGTAAGATATTAAAAAGGGTTGAAAATTCTTGTGTCATAGAACCGCTTGTATCTATATAAAAGATAATATCAACTTTGGGAATTTCATAAACATCATCTTCGCCATTACAGTCGTCGTCTATCCCATTAAGGCATATATCATAAGGCATGGGCAAAACAGCGTTCATACATGGACTGTACCCGCCATATAACTCAAAATCACATACGCTTGTTCCTCCTTGACATATTCCTATGCCTATTAAATCTTCGAGCCCTTCAGGATAACATTCTCTTGCTAAAGGTTCGCCCGTTTCCGGATCAACATCTATGCCATTAAAAGAAGGATCATCAAGCTCTCCGTCAAAATCCATGTCGCTGTCGCAGTCATCGTCATAGCCATTGCATGATTCCGGCCTAGGTATTGGTGATTCTGGAGCTTCCATATCTGGAACTCCCCTGCATGGTCCCCATTGTCCATTTTCATCGCATATCATAATGCCATAAGCGCAGTCCAATGTAATAAGTTCACCTTGATATAATACTTCAGGATTTCTGCAGAAGATTGAATCTCCTGGTTCGCAGTCGCAATTCTCTAATTCTTCAGGGCTTAAGTTTTCGTCTACTTGATTATCGCAATCGTCGTCTAATCCATTGCATATTTCGTCAGTTGGAGTTACCTGGCCAATGCACACTTTCTGTCCTAATTGACATATAAGCTCTCCTGCATGGCATTCTCCCTCATTAAGCGTGCCTAAAGGACCATCATAACAAAAACCCGGAGGGATATTGTTATCTACTAAACCATTGCAGTCATCATCTAATCCATTGCATATTTCAGGTATTGGATATACTGCTCCAACACATATCAGCTCCATATCAATACATTCATAATTTCCTAGAGAACATATTCCAACTCCATCAGGAAACTCTGCACCTTCCGGACAGCTTCCCCATCCGTCTGCAGGCCTTTCATCAACTAATCCATCGCATGTGTTGTCCAATCCATCACATGATTCAGTATTTTCAGGACCTACAGCTTCTGCGCATTCTGACCAACCTAATCCTTCACAATGCCTTGTCCCCATAGTGCAAATACTTAATTTATCGCCATCTTCTCCATTATTGTAAACAAGCGTATCTGGATTAAATGTGCCTAAGTCCATTTCAGGCAGGCATTCAAATTCCCTGTATATTTCAAAACTATTATTTGGATTTCCATCACAATCCCAATCATTCTCATCGCACATTTCAGGGGATGGGCTTACGCCTCCCCATGTCATTTCCCAATAATTATTGCCACTCATCTCATCAGAAAGGCAGACAATATCAGCCGGCCTGCATCTCCCTATATTTCCATTTTCTATATCAGAATAGTTTATTAGATTAAATGCAGAATTTATATTTGTATTAAAGAGATACGAACCTGAAGGGATTACAACATCATTTCCATCTCTTCCACTAAGAATTAAATCATTTTCAATTTGATGAGGTATTGTTCCACTGTATAATTTAATCCATTCATCAACGAATTCCCTGCTGACAGGGCAATCAAACCTTTCAGCAATTTCTGCATAATAATCTGTCTGCTGCGGCTGTTGTGGTTCATCATCACAACTGCTAACCAATCCTAAAGCAACCAAGATTCCTACAAGTGTTTTTCTTATAAACATTATTGCACCAAACTTTCATACCCTATAGTCTAATCCTATAATTTGGCTGGATATATTCCCCAACACAGATATGTGCCCTTAAGAGGACAACTTAAATACAGATATAGTAGCAGTTATATTTATTTAAATATTGTCATTATTTTTACAAGGTTTTAATAACCAATTGGTGATAAATATAATAAATATAATAAATAAATATAATATTGAGATATTAAAAACATTGAAAACTTTATCCTGGATTAAAGACATCGAAGACCTTATTCTGAATTAATCTTTGTAGGATTAACCACTGTATTTCTATTCTCTAAGAATTTTTTGACCCTTTCATCAATTTTTGGAAATGCATTTCTGCCAAGGGCATAGTATATCTTTTCCGCATGTGTTCCCCAAGAAAAATTACCTTCTTCTTTAATTATCTTATCGACTTCAAATAAATTTAGCTTTACACCTTGATTTAAATGATAGTATACAACTCTCTGAGTGCATTTTGGAAAAATTTCCCTATATATCTTATAAATTTCATATCCGTGCGCCCTTTCAAGAAAATATAATATTTCAATGATATTATTTCTTATTTCTGAATGTGAAGGCCTTCCTGCGCGTCTAATCGCTTTTTTAATATTTGAAACCATTTCCATAAGTGAGTACAAGAACCTTTTTATATATTGTCAATTATCAACGAATTTATGGATATAATTTTAGTATTGTGCAAAGACCCATTTGAGCTGAGCATTAAAGAAGTCTCTTCTTTTTACAATATTGTCTGGAAAAAAGATAACTTTGTGTGTGTGAAAAGTGAAGAGCAGAAAGAGGATATTTACAAAAGATTTGCATATACCAAATCCGCTTATAAGATATTGTTTAGCTGCAAAAAAGATGATGGATTAAAAGGATTAAAGGAGAAGGTAAATAAATTTGACTGGTCTTTCTTAAGAAGTTTTGCAGTCAGAAACATAAATCATAAAGAAAGTGAAAAGGAACTTGCAGATTTAATCCCATCATATAATGTTGACCTAAAATCACCAGATGACACAATTTCATTCTTGTTTTTGGATAAAATATATTGCCTGAAATTATTGTGGAAGAATCCTAAAACATTTGTAAAAAGTGAGCCAAAATTTAGGCCTGCAAAATTCCCAACGACAATTAATTCAAGGCTTGCGCTAGGTATGGTAAATTTGGCGGGATTAAAAAACGGCACTATTTACGATCCATTTTGCGGCATTGGAGGCATATTAATTGAAGCGAGCTTATTAGGATTCAAAATAAAAGGAAACGACATAAGCAAAGAAATGCTTAAAGGATGCAAGAGAAATCTTGAACATTACAAAATAAAAAAATTTAAGCTTACGAATGAAGACGCATTAAAACAGAAAGAAACTGCAGACGCAATTGTAACGGACGCCCCTTATGGAAAGAACACAAAAAACATAGAAAATCTGGAATTATTCATAGACCAATTCCTTGACAACTGCAAGAAAAACAACATAAAGAAAATCATAATAGGCATTCCTTATGGAAAGAAAATAACAAACCGCAACTATAAAATAAAAGTTTCATATGTTGAACGCATACATAGATCGTTATCAAGATCTATTAATGTTTTGGAAATGTGTTGATGAATCCCTGGGTCGTATGAGCCGCTGCACTTATTTCTGCAAGCTGAGGATTTTCATCATTTTTTTTAATTTTGCTGTACATTTCATATAGCTCAATGAGTTCATCTTTATCCTCAATGTAATCCCTTAGATCATCCGCCAATTTAGCAAATTCTAAATCACCTTCGTATTTTGTCTTAGTATAATGAAAATCCCTAAGTTTCTTATTGATAAGCTCGAAGCATGATAAAATAAAGTGCCTTCCATTAAGCAGCATCTCTTCATGCACATATAACTCTCCTTCAGACAGATCACCTTTGTCCACGTGCAAATTCATTTTTTCATGTTCTTCTGTATTTTCATGTTCTTCTTCAGATTCATCATCTGCATTTAAGTTGCTTAAATTAAGATCCGCATCGCCATCTTCATCTTCCACCATATCAACATTATCACTGCTGTCTTCTTTTTTGTTTCCACTGGCATTTTCAACATTTTGAGACTCGTCTAGATTTTCAATATTATATACGCCATCATCACAATAGTGCTCTTTAAAAGTTTTTTCTCTATCTGCATAATATCCGTCCCTTGCATTTTTGTATTCTTTCTGCTCATCTTCTGTCAGATAAGATTTTTCATCTTCTGATGCTTCAGAATTAGCCTCTGAATCTTTTTCTATATCTGAATCTGCCTCTTCGACTTCATCATGTTTATACTTATCTTCATGATCATCGTTTTCGCTGTCGTCTTCATTTTTCATATTTTTTTTAGGAGTATCTTTGTCTACATTTTTATTCACATTTTTATCCACAGCATGATTATCCTTTCGTGAATCTGCATTTTGTGAACTGACATTATACGCACCATAAACAAGCTTTGAAGAATTTCCAGACATAGTCGAGATTACCTGCATTTTTTCATTGCGGTCAAATAGGTCATCTTCTGGATTGTATAAATGATTTTCATCGCCAATGTATAAACTGTCTCCTTTTTCTTCAACATTAATAGAGTAATCTTCATGTCCATCATTTGAATTATCATTAAGTATATTAGGCGATGATTTCTGAACTGCTCCAGAGGTGTCTGTTGACGCTTCAGTTTTACTTATATCATTTACATCAGAATCGTTATGCTGCTCCAAATTTTCTCCATATTTATTCCCTACATCTTTAGTTCCTACATTTTTAGTCCCTACATCTTTATTCGGCAAGTCAACTTGGACAAGATATAACATATCATCTCTTATGCAGAATTCAATGCAGTCTATTTCCTCCTTCAAGAAGTTGGCAACCCTTTTGCACAATAATGCAGCTTCAGTTATGTGCTTATCTTTCAATTTTGGCGATCTTGCCTCACGAGTGCTTAATTCTATTGTTGCCGTCTTGTCATTATGCGAGGTAACTAACTTTATATCCTGTTCTGCTATTGATCTTTGTATTATTTCAAGAGACTCTTTTCTCAAAAGATAGACATCCGGTTGAACCATGTTTTTCTGCATTGCTTCCCCTAATCCATATACACCTCTGACGCATATCTTATCACCTTCAAAAAATGCATCTCCTGACAGGTCTGCTGAAACCATCTTATGGATTATAACACCCATTGAAAAAGGAATGCCTTTGTCGAGGTGCAGCTCAATTGATTTCTTTGTGAATAATGATGCCCAGCATATTCTTATAGCATCAAATAACTCATTTTCACCTTTGACATTTAATAATGAGAAATGGCAGCTGCTATCTGAAGGAACGAAGGAAGACGGCCTGACTGCAACTAAAGGAGAATTCTGCTTTTCAATCATCCTATCCAATTCTTTTTGTATATCAAGACTCGAATAAAATTCAAGTATTTGGTATTTTAAATCATTAGCAAATTGTGTAGAAACGATTAACTCTTGTATTTTGTTTGCATTTGACTGAATGCTTTCTTCGTCCGCATGCTGCATGCTTTTCAGCAGTTCGTTTATTTTGCTGTTAATCGGCTGAAGAAAATATTCAAGATGAGCTTTAGTGAGAACAAATGCCGGAGGCACATTAAAAGTCTTGAAGACGCAGCTTAATTGATACGCCTTAGGCCCAACCTCTTTTTCCTTTAATTGCTGGCTTAATGAATAGATTGGATGCATACTATTTCTCTTTGATTTAGACTATATAAAACTTACGTTAGTTTTGCGCTTGCCAATTAATTTAACAACACCCAATAAAAACCCAACCACTGCAAACTGTGGAGTATGTACTCAGTTTGAGAAATCAATAAGAATAACTAATTATAATAATATTAATATTAAAGTAAACAATATTTTAGTGTAAACTTTAATAAACTTTAAAAATTATAAATAATCCCTTTAAATTATGATAGACTTTGGTATTGTTGAAGGCATTATTTACGATTTTGATGGAACAATCATATATACAGAATCACTTCATGAAGAAGGATGGAAATATGCTGGGAGTATCTTTGATGTTGAGATTACACCTCAAATGCTTATAGATCAAAGAGGATGTTCTGGAAAAGACGCCGCCAGATTGATGCTTCCTAATGAAAGGCATGGCGAAGCAGATGATTTTCGTGATGCTAAGGCTTCGTATGTGATGGAGCATTTAGGAGATGTCGCTGTCCATCAAGGATTTATTGAGACATATCATGTTTTTAATGAGAGAGGGTTAGTACCATGGGTATGCACTTCAGCAAGTATGGATTTTATAGAAGGCGTAATGAGAGGCGTTCCTGATTTGCGTGTATTGGAAGGGAATATTATCTGCAAAGGGATGTATGAAAGAAGCAAACCATATCCAGACCCATTGCTTGTAACTTTTCAAAAAATGAGCATACTTCCACAACGCGCTGTTTATGTAGGAGATGCGCACAGTGATTATGTATGCGCTGAAAATGCTGAAGCAGAATTTGTATATTTCTGTCCTGCAAATAGTGTAAGAGATGCAAGGATTCCAATAGACGTTCCACACATAAGTGATCATAAACAATTGCTTGATCTGCTAGAAGAAGAATAGCGCGATACGTCTATGAATAATTTACGAGAACAATCCAATCAATCCTTGTAGAACTCTTGCACCGTCGAAAAAGCCTAATGGAATCATATTGAAGAAGAATAAGAACATATTTATTCTCTTCGTTGCGATAAGGATATATTCAGTTCTTAATGGAACAGATTTATTATATTTCAATACCGCGCTAGATCCAAGCCATAATACTAAATTCAAAAATGGGCCTGCAAATGCAATTAGAGTCAATTGAAGAGGAGTAATTGCTACCTGATGGCTGACATATCCTGGAACAAAAAAAATGAATCCTGGAGAGATTAATTTCAACAGAACGCCTATGCCCAGCCACATATATGCAGCGTGAAATGTAGCCTGCACCCCAAGAACAAGTGCTGTAAATTTATGCGCCATTTCATGCAGTATTATTGCAGGCGCTGTGAGTATAACTGCAATTTTAAAGTCATCATATTTATTTGTTATTTCCGTAACAGGCGTTCTAAACATCCCTTTAAATATAAATCCAACAACTAAAGTCATAATTACAAGATCAAATATTTCATTTAAAGTGATAAATGCCATTGTGATATATAAAAAAGCCGTGTTTATATTTTTTTGGTTTACTGTATATTCTAAAAACTACATATAAAAATATATATTACTTGATTGATTGTAGGATTATACTTTTATCTCATTATATTCTTTAATAATTTCTCAATAATAAATCTATCTTTCAAATTTTCCTCCAATTGCTTCATGGATATATTCAATACCGGATGGATGATTTGGTTGTCAAGCTCGCATAATGGAACAAGAACAGTGTCTCTTATGTGCATGCTTGGATGCGGTATAATTAATGCATCATTGCCAATCAAACAATTTATTATCTCATCGTTGTACAGCAAAATATCAATATCTATAACCCTTGGTCCATTTTTTATTGTTTTAGTTCTGCCAATTTTTTTCTCAATTTTCTTGACAAAAATAAACAACTCATTAGGAAGCATATCCGTTTCAGCCTTGACAACTGCATTTATAAAATTTTGTTGATTATTAAATCCAAAAGGCTTTGTTTCATAAATTGAAGAGAATTTAATAATTTTAACTTTGCTTTTTAATTCATTGCATGCTGTTCTTAAATTATTTAACTTATTCCCTAAATTGCTTCCAAGTCCAAGAAAAATTGTATGTTTCATAAATTAATGCAATTTACTATTATTTACTATTAAATTGTATTTTTTAATGTATTCTTATAACTTTTCACGCAGCAATGCAACAGCCGCATAATCTGCGCCTTCAATAGCATTTGGCTTTTTAATTGTAAGTTTTATTTTATGTATTTCATACTTGTTTAATATAATATCCGCAAGTTCATTTCCAAAAGTCTCGATTAAAACATGCTTTTTGCTTCTGCAGTATTTTATAATCTCATTATATATTTTATCATAATCCACAGTTTCACTTATAGATTTAACATCTGCAAGATTTTTATAAACAATTATCGTCAATAGTATCGGCTGTGAAACATTTCTTTCATCTTCTGTCAATCCAATATTGACATTAAGTTTTATATTTTTTAATATAATTTTATCCATTTTTTATCCATTCAATGCTCCCCAAACTTTAACAGCCTGAATATGCTCTTTGACATCATGCACTCTTATTATGTCTGCGCCATGGCTAAGGGAATATAGGTGAGCTGAAATTGTTCCTGGAAGCCTTTCTTCAGAATCGGCTTTGCTGATCATGTTGATAAAAGATTTTCTCGACGCTCCGATCATCACAGGGCAGCCTAATTCCTTAAATCTTTTGATGTTTTTAAGCAACAGGAGATTATGCTCTAAAGTTTTTCCAAAACCTATTCCTGGATCTAATATTAACTCGCTCATGCCATATTGTTTTGCTTCACCTATCATCTGCCTGAAAAAGTCATAAACCTCTTGGACTACATCTTCATATTGCGGATTTTTCTGCATTATTTTTGGACTTCCATGCATATGCATTATAACTGCGGGAACCTTGTGCTTTGCAACTATCTTAAGCATATTTTTATTTTTTAAACCAGTAATATCATTAATGATCATCTTTCCAATGTTCAGACATTTTTCAGCAACTTCAGGCTTGAAAGTATCAAGAGAAAGTATAACATTTTTAGAAACATATTCATCTTCAAATAATGCTTTTATTACAGGAATAACTCTTTTTGATTCTTCATCTGCGCTTATCGGCTCGCTTCCAGGGCGGGAACTTTCTCCGCCTATATCGATAATATGCGCGCCTTCTGAAATCATCTTTTTGGCATGCAAAACTGCATCTTTAGCATCAATGTATTTTCCGCCGTCGTAAAAAGAATCAGGAGTTACATTCAATATTCCCATAATCAAAGGCCTATAACTTGGCAACATGCTCATGCCACCGTTCCTTAAAATTTTTTGCAATATCTCCTGACGAAATTAATACATTTTCAATCTTATTTATAGGTATTATCCCTAAAACAGAGTTTGCATAGAAACACTCATCTATATCAAATATATCCTTTTTAACTAACTTGATTTTTTTAATTTTCGCAAATGAATTTAGCAGTCCATAAAATGGCCTCTTAAGAGAACCTTGAGGAGTGTACAATATACCACCCTTGACAATAAACAGGCTGCCATATGCGCAATCAGTTATTGTATTCCCTTTTGTAAGAATAGCATCAACACATCCTATTTTAACTGCATTTTCATGGCTCATCGCTATGTTAAATTCCTGCAATACATTAAGCTCATAATTTCTATATTCTGATGAGATGCGCAGCGCATTTTGAGGTGTAGATTCAATTAATTTTTCAACTAAGACTACAATGTATGGTTTTTTAGAAATTACAATAATGATATTCACCACAGCATCATTATAATTATTTTCAAGTATAGTCTGCAATACCGCATCCTTGACCTCCTGCTTAGTCTTTCCAAATGAAACTGACAATTTGCTTAAGTCCTCGAAAAGAAGCGATATTGCTTCGTCAAGCAGAAATGCCTTTTTATTAAATGTCCTTATTTTCTGCGCCAATGCACAACCTTTTAGAAACCACTCATCAAATACCTTGATATTTGCTTTGTCTTCATCACAATATTTCCCATCAATATAAACCAGCATAAAAAAAGGATAATATTTTAGTTTAAAATACTTATTGTTTTTCGGCCTATATTCAAGCATCAAAGAAAACCGACCACCACCAGTCACCGCTTGCTTCGCTCGCTATAGACTGGTGGTATGCTCGCCATGCTGGGCTCGGATCGGTTTTCTTGTTCTCATTTTCCACAGACTTGCTTAATCGCCGTAAACCACCAGTGTATCTCACTGGTGGAAAATGAGATTATATTCAATAATGAGATTATAAATTGAAATATTAATTCGGTATTTTTATAAAGACAATTAATGCTATTTACGATATGGATAGGATAGTCCAAAATGGGAATACTGTAAAAATCCATTATATCGCTAAGTTTGAATCTGGAGAAGTGTTTGAATCGTCTTTGGGAAAAAAACCATTGATAATTAGAATAGGTCATGGTGAAATAATACCGATCATAGAGCAAACGCTTGTTGGAATGAAGGAGGGTGAAATAAAAACGATACTTATCCCTCCAGAAAAGGCATATGGCCCTAAAAAAAGCGAACTTATTATGGAAATGCCGCATAAGGCGCTTGGCAACATAGCCCCTAAAAAAGGGTTAAAAATAAAACTTCCAAGCCAAACTGGCAAGGAAATAATAGCAGAAATAATTGATATAAAACCTGAATCTGTTACAATAGATGCAAATCATCTTCTGGCAGGAAAAACATTAGTATATGATCTTAAAGTTGTTGAGATAGTATAACTTATTTGTATTCTCAATGCTATGTTATAGACCAGCTTTGTAAGCATGCAAGAAGCTAAAAATTGTAGTTTGCATAACCATTGCATGCAACAGAACTATTAAAACAATCGCAAACAAATAAAGAGAAAGATTTATATAATATAGCGGATTATATACTCGCTATGGCAACGACAATACAAGTTAGCAAGACCCTTCTCACAACGCTGAAACAAAGAAAACTCTATGAAAAAGAAAGCTATGAAGAAGTCATCTGGAACCTTGTAGAGGATACTATGGAACTGAATGAAGAAACAAAAAACGAAGTCGTGAAGGCTCGTGCAGAAATCAATGCAGGAAAAGTTCATACACACGAACAGGTAAAGAAGATATTGGGATTTTAAATGTATCAATTATTATATTCTGATACTGCTTTAAAACAGCTGCGAAAACTTGATAAAAGCATCCAGCAGAGAATTCTTACAGCGTTAGAAAGACTTAGGATACGCCCAGAATCATGCGATATAAAAAAAATTATTGGCATGCCAGGTTTTCGCTTTAGAGTTAGAGATTACCGCGTTATTTTTGATATCGAGAAAGAGAAACTCAATATTCTTATTTTACAAATAGGGCATCGTAAGAATATTTACGACTAAGTTCGTCACAAACTAAAAATCGAATTAAGTTAATCCAAAAATAAGAGTGATACAAAATATAAAAGATTATAATAAAATAGAACTAAAAGAGAAATAGAAAAGATTATCTCCTTCTTTTTGATTTTTTAACCGCTTTCTTATTTTTAGATGATACACTGCTCTTTTTTGAGTTACTTGCTGATTTTTTCTTTTTTGGAGATAATGCCGCCTTCTTTTTTCTGATACTCTTTGTTATTAATTTCGTCCTTATATGCTTTTCATGCTCCTTTGCAAGCAGCTCGTCAATAGAGTACAAGTATTCTCTTTCCAAAGAAAGAACTATCAATCCACCTAATATTGCAATGTCCTTCCACATAAAATAATCATGAAATAATCCCGCAGGGATTGACAATAAGACGTACAATGACACCATAACCGCTCCGACGATAGATACAAGTCTTGTAAATAAGCCGACAACTAGGAATATCCCTACAATTAATTCGACTAATCCAATAAGCAGAATCAAGAATGTTGCTGCATTTGTAAATCCATAAAATGGCTGTTCAAAAAATAGTTTTGTCAAAGATGCATAGAGAAAGACGAAACCTATGGTTATACGCAGAATAGTATTTACTTTCTCCTCGTATTTATCAACGTACATACCTTTCCACCCTCTTTTTCTTTTTATAATATATAATTATAACGCATTTTTATACGACATAAAATTATTGATATTGTGATTTATAAATTTTGTTATAGAGTGCGTATTAGTATAGAAAGTATGTATTAAATATTACACAATTATATAAATTATGTAGGACGACGTGAGCTCTGAAAGAGCGAACGAGGACAAAGCATTGAAAAAAATATTTTGTTAATTATCCTGTTAATAATTTCAACGTTTAGTTATGTTTACATTATCTCCTTGAGTTTACATTATCTCCTTGATATTAGAATAACCTTCAAAAGTAAAACGCATTTGCAAGAGTTGTAAATGGCTCATATTTTGAAAGAGATCTGATCATTTTTGTTAAAGGAATTGCTCTATCATATCTAAACATATCTGCTCCAATATTTGCATTTGCTCTAACATTCGCATCAGATTCACCGGAGGCATTTTGAGATATACTCTGCGCCAAAATCTGCCCTACCCTAAATGCATTAGGCAGCCCAGGATTATACAAGCCAAGATAATGATCCTGCTCAAATTCACCTGCAAGAGGAATGCCGTCTACTGATGAAGGGATTATTCCTGTCCAGACATGTGAAAATGGTATAAAGTGTATAGAATGAAAAATTCTTTCAATAGATTGTCTTAATGACGCAATATCTTTTTTTCGAGTCAATAATCCATTGCTTAATCCATTATCTACATCATTACTTACACCTTTCCTTGCCTTAGCTAAATTTACAAGCCTGTCTGCACCGCCTATCATCAATCTATGCCCTTCTACCGGCCTAAAGTAAACATAGTTGACTCCTGAAGAATCCCATCCAAGATACTCTCCATTGCCAAAAATATGATTATAACATTCTGATGGCAAAGGTTCGGTAACTGCAACAGTGCATGCTAGAAGCAATGCTTTTCTTCTTAATTCTTCAAGGTGCGCTGAACTATTTGTTAAAATAAGTTTGCCATAATTTATATTCGAACGTGTATTTGCAGTCTGTGCATTCTGAATCACTGCCACTTTTTTTACGCTGTCATAACCATTTAGCTTTGTCTGTTCATATATTTTAACACCTCTGCTTTCAAGGAGCTTTGCCATTTCCTGACAGAATGCGAATGGATTAAAACAAGTACCGTCTTCATTTACCATTGCTTTTAAAGCTGCATTTCCATACGCATCTAATCCTGCTTCATTTAGAATTCTAACATTAAATCCTGCATTTCTTCTTGCAGCATACTCACGCATAACTGAATTTATTTGATTTCTGTCTGTTGCCAAGTAAAAGCTCGGCATCTTTTGCAATCCACAGGAAAGCTGTTCTGATTCAATTGCGTTTATTATTCCTTCAATGCCATGTTGCACTTCCCCATGAATGTCCTTATCCATATCACCATAATCTTCTTCCACGCTGTCAACTAATATCCCTGAAGAAAAGCCTGTCGTTGAAGAGCCAACCTGGCCTGCTTCTATTACAGTTATTGCAGAAGGCTCAATCATTTTTGACAATGCATATGCTGCGGAAATACCTGCCATCCCTGCTCCAACTATAATGATATCAGTATTTATTTCATCTTCCAAACTCCTTCTAACAGGATAATTAGAGTTTTCCAAAAAATAAGGTAACGTATTCATTATTAATTATACAATCGCTTCCCTATATAAACTTTTCTATTTGTTACTACTTTAAAATAACAAAATACAAAATTTATAAGTTAATAACTCCATCAGAAAGCTGAAACAAGATAGACATCAATTTATCTGAATTTGGCTCTTCCACCAAGATTATTATCGTCAGAATGCCAAGGTTTTTTATTTTATTTATGAAATAATGCACAAACCTTTTTGTCAATTCTAAATCATGGTATACTAATAAAATATCAATAGAATCTAAAACGATAAATTTTACTGCATTATCATTGCATGCTTCGGTTATGGCCAGAGACAGAGAAGTAAGAGATTTATTTCTTCCTAGGAATATGCAATTGTGCGCGCCGCACCCATTTCCTTCTTCATTATTATCGATGAATATAATCTTTTCAATATTTATTTTTTGGTTTTCAAATTCTTTTACAACACTGCAGTGTGCCCTGCATAAACTAACATAAACCCCATTATTTTTAATGTTATTTGTCAGAAAACGTATAATTTCCATGTTTACGATTTTATAATCTTCTTTTTTAGAAATGACTGAATGGACGCCTTCTCTTTTAATCTTTGAAAGTTCTGACACCACCTTTGTTTTTAAGTTTGACATTTTTATTTTCCTCAGCTAAAAATTTCCCTCAGCTAAAAAACTCATAAGAAGTGATTTCAGACAATTTCTTTCTTTCTCTTTTCTTTTGGAATGCCTTATCTTTTTGGTATCCAAAGCCGACAAGCAATGGAACAGCATCTTTTTTTCTTACTTTTAAGATATCCTTGGCATCCGCTTCAGTAGGAGTCACAATACACGAATCAATGCCAAGAGCTCTTGCTTGTAATGTCATATTAAGAGCAACCATTCCTATGCTTATATAAGAATCGTAAACTCTTGACATCTTGCCGCGAAAACATGCATATCCTTTTCCCGAACACATCTCTTCTAATAAGATAGGTGCTATTATCAAAGAGGGATCTGTATGAAAATCACCATAATTAGCAGTCATCATAAGCTTCTTTATTGTTTCTTTGTTTTTAATGATTATAAATTGCCATGGCTGAGCATTAGTGCAGCTAGGCGCCCATCTTCCAGCTTCAAGAATTTTGTTGATATCTGCATCATTTATTTTCTTATCTGAAAACTCATAAGTAGTCTTCCTATTCCTTGCAAGATTGATAAAAAAATTATCATTAATCTTTTTATCAATCTTCTTTTTATTCATTTTTTCACCATAGTTTTACCGTAGCGGATGAATATATTATATAGCCACATCTACAATAATCGTATTGTATATTTAAATATTATATTATATTAGATTATATATCTCTTAATATATATTTTTTGGTATATACTAAAAGCATGAAATAATATTAAGTTATTTAGTACATTCAGTATATACAATGAACTCTTCACAGACGCTGGATTTATGACTTGTGAGGATATGGCAAAGTCCTGCAGGAATGATATCGACATTGCCACATCGGTATATGCCACAATAAAGAAGTTTTATAAACGTTTAAAAGAACTGAATAGAATTGATGAAGGAGATATTATTATATATAGTACCGTCAACAAATTACTTTCAGAATGTATGTAATATTATTAAGGAGCATATTTGTCCAGGTAAATTTCTTATTTATGTAACAACAAATAAATCAACAAATCACTTAAAGGGGATATTCGAAGGAATGAAAATAAATGCACAAGAAATATTTTTCATAGACTGTATATCAAAATCCATAGGGGATTTAAACAAAGAAGATAAGAATTGCATATGTCTCGAGGGTCCGCAGGAGATTACCGGATTAAGCATAGCTATAAATAAGGCTGTCCAAGCAATTCCCGGAGAAAAAGTCCTATTCATAGACTCCCTTAGCGCTCTTCTTATTTACAATGATGATTGCACGATAGCTAAATTCTCAAATTTCATAATTAACAAAATGCGCATCAATAACGTTAAGACGGTTATTATCGCTTTGGACAGTGACGCTGATACTAAAACAATCAAGATAGTCAGTTCATTCGCTGATGAGGTGAAGAAAGATGCATATTGACCAATTTGAGACAATAATATCAAAGATGCTTGGTATAGTCGAGATAGTGTTATTATTGACTGCAACATACTATCTTTACAAGATTTATACGTTTAATAGGCTTAATAAGAAGTGGCTGTTATTCCCGATGATGACATTATTTTTTGCATTCCGCCATTTTTTAATCTTAATTAAGTTTAATTTCATTGAAGAACTGATTGTGAGGTATATATTATTTGATCAGGTTTTCGTGCCTTTTATGATTTCTCTATTTATACTTCTCGGCGTTTATGATATGCTGAAAAAGTTTGAGTCTTTTGAGATCATAGAAAAACAAACACATAAAAAAACGGTAGAAATGTATAACAGAAAAAAGATGAGACAATAATTATTAATAATTATTATGCACAGAGACAAGTCTAAAATTATTTGCTTTAGCGTGTAAAAACTTCTGCAACTCTTATAATTTAGCTTGTAAATACATGTCAGTTTCTGTGCGCAAATTACACGTCAATTATACACTGATTATGAGATTATAATTAATTAGCCATCAGCTCATTAAATAATAGTGCAGCTTAAGGATAACCTTTGTTGGTTCTATATGATACCAGATAATAAAAGCAATTACAGAAGCAACTAAGCCGACTGCAAATGCCAGAATTATCAAATTAATTAAAGCTATAGGAAAACTGCTGGCCAGACTTACTGAGAGCAATAAAGCTGAGATAAAAGGAAGGCCGGCAGTAGAAACACTTGTCCCAATGATGATGTCCATTGGCAAATTATGAATTTCTAATTTTAAAATTAGAAAAACCAACTCAAATAAAATTCCGGCGGAGAAAAAGACAAAAATTTTTTTCCATCCTGTAACTCCGATATCAAACAGACTTATTGTTAAAATTGCTGTAATTAAATAAAATATTGTAGCTACACCTGTCTTTCTAATCAAATAAACAGAAAAGTTCATCCCTAAAACTAAAATAGCTATGGAAGCAATAAAAAAAATGGAAGGACTAAAAATAAGATTGCTCAAAAAAATGAGCATAGCTGCCGCCATAGATATTAAGAAGATGCACGCTAATTCTTTCAGTCTTATTTTTTGTATATGCTCGTGGGCGATCATTTATTAACCTCCAATATCCCTTTTATTTTTTTTGTAGTCTTGACTGTTTCACCATGAAGCTGCGCTTCTATAACAGGCATAGTGCACTTAATTTTCGCAATTCTTTCTTCATATTTAGCTGCTTTCTGCCTGTAAGCATCCGTAGTAATTTTCTTGTCAATGAAACATTCTTTCTGCAGTTGTTTGATTAATTCCTGAGTTTTACCTAATTCATCTCTCAAGTCTGTTAATTTTCTATGCAACCTTTTTTTTATGGTAGTTTTCGCAATCAGAAAAGATGCTATGCTTAGGAGCGCAATAACAATGATTATCTGCTTCCAGTATTTCATAATAAAATTTTTGCCTAAATAAGCGATATTTTTCTGCCGTTCTTTTTCCGATTTTGCTAATTCCAATGATATATCTGCTTGTTTGAGTAATTCCTGCGCGTCCACCATCTGATCACTGCCGAATGCTGCTAAAGCCTGCCATATCAATGCTTGTGCTTCACTTGTATCTACATTTATGCTATTATATTCCCTCATTTTTCTCTCAGTCAATGCAACCATATCAATGAATTCCATCTTCTTTTTATTGATAAATTTAATTAATTCCTCCATCTTCAACACTTCAGTGTAATTTCCCAGTTTGTATTGCATATTTGCCTCATTAAGCACGTCATTAACAAATGTAATGGTAAAATTACGTTTCTTCATTTCAGCAATCTCTACTTTTGCTTCGTGTATTGCTTCTGATGCCATTTTTTCAGTTATATTCTTCGGCAGCTCGAATTCAAATCCTTCTGGTGCAATTTCAACAAAGCTGAATAATCCTGTTATTCTATTTTCATTATTCTCACTCAAAGTGAACAATATCGCAACCATGCCAATTATCAGAATGATGCTGCTAAGCATATATGTTTTCCATCTCATCTGAATACACCATTGAATAGCATTTCTAACTCTTCGGCAGTTATTTGAATTGCTTGATATTCTTGCGCCTGATGATTTTGATCATTTTTATCATCTCGCGCTTTATTTTCTTGTTTAGAGATGCTAGTCTTAATGCTGTCCTCGTTAATGCTGTCATCTCCGAAAATGGCAGAAAATGCATCACTTAAATTTTCCCATTCAAGTTTTTCTGCAATCTTCCCTAACTTTACATTCTTTTGGTCTACATTTTTTTGCCAATTATTCTCCAATTTATTTTTATTTAATTTATCTTTATCTTGTTTATTGTTTTTATTTAATATTTTCTTCCTATGCTGTTGTATTTTATCATCTTGTTTATCACCTTGTATTGTATTGTCTCTTGCATTCCTGTGAATGATAGATGGTCTTTTTTGTGCAGCTTTTGCTTTTTTATGTTTATTAGATGAATATTTATGCTTCAATTCTTTTTTCATTTCTTTTTTAATTTGCTTTTTATTTTCTTTCTTGATCTGCTCTTTGTTTTCTTCTTTTAGTTTCTTTTTATTTTCTTTTTCTTCATTTCCACCATGCATATGTTCTTTAATATTTCTTAGAGGATACATATTTTTTATGGAATAAATGAAATTGTACCATCTAGTTTCTTTTTGTTTTGCTAATTTATCTTCAAGTATGCTTTCTTCCCTTTCAATTTCAGCTAATCGTTCTTTGTATATACTTTCATTATCAATAAATTTCTTCCTGCTGAGTTTTCCTTTGACAAGATAATCAGTTTGGTTTTTCTCAAGCAGTTCTTTTATTCCCTCTTTCTCTTTCTGAATATTTTCTAAATCCTGCTCGGTTTTTATAATAGCAACTCTCCTGTTTCGCAGCTTTGCCCTCAATTTCCGTATATTCATTAATCTCTTCTCATACCTTTTTGTATAGCTTAAGTATTGCGCTTCTGAAAGCAAGTTGTCTTTGATATACTTCTTCTGCGTCTCTTCAAGCAGCTCCTGAATGGTATTTTCCTCTTTATCCAGATTTCTTAAACGCTGTTCAATGATGGCAATGTACGCTCGTTTATATGATATGTAAGAAATAACAGTGAGAACAATAGCACCAAGCAGCAATATCATCCACCAGTCTATCACAAATTTAATAATATTTATTCTTCCTTTTGTTTCTAATACAAATATAAGTTGGGTATTCTTTGCTCTCTCAAGAGCAGTCGTATAATCACCCCTGTCAAAGGCGATAAGCGCCAGCTGCAATACTTCTTCTGTCTGCGGTGTTGCCAGCCAGCTGTCTTTTGATTTTTCCAATAATCCTTTTACCTGCTGTATTATTTGATCAGAGTCAAACGCTTCTTTATGTATCATTGCTATTTGGTCTACAATTTCCTTTACAAGATCGTAGTTGGCATCTCTATACGCTTCCTCTGCCTGCGCTAGAAGTTCCTGCACATGTTCTATGTTAAACACGGAATTTTTCATTTCCGTTACATCCTCTCTTGCATGTTTCAATTTTTTCAGGGCATCCTCCGCTCCAACTTCTTGTATATGGAATAAAAGTGTTCTTAATTCTGTGATTGCTTTCTGTGTAAAGCCAGCTGCAGTTGCATTAGTGGAAATGAGTTTTGCATAAATCTTGAGCTCTAAATCATAATCCCTCTGCACCATGTAAGATGGCGCGTAAATGTCAAGATAGTAGTTAAGCATTTCGCCATGCGCTAGCCTGACTTGAGAATAGTCTTTTACAGGATACGCTCTTATTGCTGCAGTATCGCCGATAATTTCCAAAAGCTCTAATGCGAGATCTCCAAATGAATCTCCATCAAGATCAACATAGCGTATTTGCCCTTCTTTCAAATCAATTGTTTTCGGTTCTGATTCTATAATTAATGTGACTTTGCCTATTTGTATCTCGTTAACTGACAATGTGTGCCCTTCCATACCCGAAATCATAATAGGGTACTGCTCTCCAATAACTGCTGTAATTTCTACAGCTTTCTTTCTGTTTAATTCTGATGAAAGAACAACATACTGCGACAAAAAGCCGGAAACATTTAGGCTAATATTCTGCATATTCGCATTTTCCCATAAGTTGACGATAGTTATTGGAGTTGTCGCGCCTGAACCTCGCGGAACGGAAAATAATTCAGTAGTTTCTATTATTTGGGTTATTGGACCAACTTGAGTTTTTATTACTCTTTCAGAAGCTCCGCCGCCTCCGCCTGCTGAAACACTTGGAGCAGATACACTCGGAGCAACAGAAATGCCTTCACCACCCCCAATAGAGCCCAATATACCAACTGCACTTTCTACAGTAACACTTACAGTATCTACAAATATCAGACGTTCATTATTCAGGTCATTTCCGCTTGCATTAACTCCTGTTGCATTGGCTGTGACTGTGAATATTCCGCTTGTTGCGTTAGATGGGATAGTCACTTCAATTATATTTGTTTCATTCTCTCCTGAATTTAATTCGTTAAAACTGACATTTGCTGCACCAAATGTAATCTCCCACTCACTAGGCATTTCCATAAAGAATGTCACATTGCTTGCATTTCCTTCCCCAAAATTATACAGTGTTGCAATGAAACTTCTTGCAGTGTCGCCCTGCGTTACGCTTAATGTATCTGTGCTTGGTATCGAAAATGTAGCTACAAGAACAGGCTGCCCTGATGCAACTACAATATTTGCAGTTGTTGTCAGAGACAGCGGACTTGCCAGAGAATCATTCACTGAAATGTTAAGCGTTATTGTTTTTACGCTTGCTATCGGAGCTGTGTCATTCACCTGCAATGTTAAAGCAGTTCCTGCCGCCAATGTGAAATTAGTAGAGCCGCTGTCCGAGCTGCCGTTATAGCTGGTTGTAGTTGAATTTGATGTGATATTGAATATAAAGCCAAAGTCGCCTGTGTTGTTAATGGTAAGATCCCCTATTTCCGCATTTTTGCTGCTATTTGCAACAACAGCAGGGAATATAGCTGGGGTTCGCGTCCATGTTCTATCAAATTCAACAGTGAAATTTACATGATTGCTGATGTCTTTATTGCCAAGGCTATCATTAGCAAATAGTCTCATATTATAAGTTCCATTTTGAGTAGCATTGAACGATGCGTTGTACAGCAAAGTTGTACTATTGTACGTCATGGTTATGTTGACATAGCTGCTGTCGCTTTCGTTGTTCAATTTTCTCTGGAAAATAACAGTATTAACTGAAGTTACATTATCAGTTACATTAGCAGAAATATTGACGATTACACTTGGATCTAAATCAGCGCTGGAGCTTGGAGAGTTTGTTAAGCTGTTGAATTGCGGAACTGTTGTATCGATCCTAAATGTCCGCGTGCTGCTTGTTATATTATTAGGAGAGTCGTCATTGCATGTTATATTCCATGTACGAGGTCCGTCACTGAACCCTGATATTGGAAATAGTGTTGCAGTATTATTAGGGGTAGTTGAATTTGTTTGGCTAATTACACTATTTATCCGTATAGAACAATTTAGGTTGGTATCAATATTGTCTGTTACGGTAAAGTTAAAAGTAACTGATGTTGAAGTTGTATTTGTATCGTCTGCTGGGGAATTGAGCGTTATTGAAGGTGCAATCACATCACCTATAGAAAAATTGGTTGTTTCTGTGCTGTTTATGTTGTTGGAAGTATCATTTGCAATAATCCTTACATGGTATATGCCTATTAATGAGGTTGCATTAAAAGTTGCATTATAAGTTTCAGCGCTTCTGTTTGTAAGCGCTATCTTGATGACTGTTTCGTTGGGAAGCGTTATATTGGCAGACACTGATGAAATACCAATATTGTCTGTGATGTCGACAGTGATATTCACTGAAGTATTTTCATTATAGTTTGTTCCTGCCGTTGGTGTGATATTAGTGACAGAAGGAGAGTTTACATCGCCTATCGAAAAATTTGTTATTTCTGAATTATTAACATTGTTGGATGTGTCATTAGCAATAATTCTCACAACATACACCCCCAACGAAGTCGTTGTGCTGAATGTCATGTTATAAGTTACATTTGTTTTGTTGGTGAGAGTAAACTGCCCAATAGTTCCATTTGGAAAAGTTATATTTGCCATCACAACGGAAACACCGAAATCATCAGTGATGTCTGCGCTTATATTGACAGTTGTATTCAAGCTATAATTTGTTCCTGCTGTTGGGGTGATATTTGTGATATTAGGATATAGAAAATCACCGACTGTAAATGTAACAGTTTCAGAACTGTTGACATTTTTGTGCAGACTCGTATCATTTGCGATAATCCTTATAGTGTATATGCCATTGTCGGCTGTATTGCTAAATGTGCTGTTGTAAACTTTATCTGTGAGGTTTGTTAATAGTATCTGATTAATTGTTCCGTTTGGAAGGGTGATATTTGCCAGAACAACATCAACATGGATATTATCAGTTACATTTGCAGTTATGTTTATCGTCGCACTTAGTGCAAAATTAGTCCCTGAAGGAGTGATAGCAGTGACATTAGGTACGGTGTCATATTTGCTCCATGCAAATTGGGCGCAGTCTGTGACACTGGTGCATTCCAGAGAAGCATCTATTGTTTGATAAATTACAGACCATGAACTATTGTAGATAATGCTGTTCAGGTCATTTCCACTATCAATAACCATTATCATTATCTCATCAGTTACTGGATTCTTATCAATAGAAATGTCTTTCAGTGAAGCTGAGTCTGGATCTATCTGAGAAGATAGGTTTGCATTTTCAAGGTCTGACTGGCTCCATGCGCTTTGATTGTATGTCACATATGAAAGATAATGGTCGACACTTAATGCTCCGTCAACAAACATGAAGATGGCTTCTGAATTCCATTCGCAGTCAATATTCATTGCGCTTGTTGCGCTTGCTTCTGTTGTAAGATCGTCAATAGGAGGGGTAGGCGTAGTTTCAATTGTTGCTCCATTCCATATACGGACAGAAACATCTGCTCCGCTATCCTGAACGATAATGCCTATGTCATCAGAATTTGAGTCAGAACAAAGACGTATTTTCTGAGCCTCCTGGCCGCCGATGTCGATGGCATTTACAATCGCCCCAGACCATACCTTATTCACATAATCGTATGTCTGCAGATCAACATTTAGCGCATTCACTCCATATGCAACCAAGCCGTCTCCACTTTTAGATTCCCATGCAAAATGAAAGGGTTCTGCGCCGTCTAACGTTGTTGTCAATGTGACATTGTGCGCAGATTCAAAATCAGTTCCGTTCCAGAGGCGCGCAAAAATATCAAACTGGCTTGTTAATCCAAGCACCATGATATGGTCTGTTCCTATTTTAGGAATTGCCTGTATCCAGCGTATCCTTCCTCCTTGTACTTCAGTAGTAATACTCTGCTGTGCGCCAAATGCACTCCCATTCCATATAGTGTAATTCATTGTTGTTCCAGTTGTGGTTGAATCCTGGTCAAATACGACCAATGCATCTCCGGATACATCTTCATATGCTATATCAATTGATCTTCGCGCTGCGTTATTTTCACATGTTGAAGTGAGAAGTGTGTAATTATGCCAGTCATTATTTGCTGCATTATATACAATGACTTCGCAGTCATTTGCTCCATTGAGTGTTCCCATGATAAATTCGTCACGTTCATGATTCGCCCTAACAACAGTCCATTCAATAGTTCCGGTAAATGTCTGGCTTTCTGTCGTTTCTCCAGTGAAGTTTCCGGAGGAAAGGTTCCACGTCCTGTAATTAAAAGTAGTCCCTGGAACATCTGGAACATATGCAAGCAAGCCTCCTGCAGATGTTGAGTTTATAGCGGATAAAATACCTAATTTTGATGCAATTCCAATTCCATTCTGCCAACTTTCTTGAGATACAATATTTTTTTTATGCTCAGATGTGAATGTGGTGAATGGAATGTAAAGTTCTCCATATGCAGCATTTTCGTTTTCAGGCAACTGTTCAGTATATTGTTTTCCTTCTTCAAGATCAACAATGAACTTCCACGCTGAATCGCACTGCTCTGCACTGTTGTTCCACATATTGCACTTGTACAATGCACTTCCTTCTGCAATTGATGTAAATGTTCCATATGTAAAATTAGCTTTTGTTGTATCAACAGAAAATGTTTTTACAAAATTATATTCTTCAACCACGTTTCCTAAGTTGCTAAGAATGATGCGCCCTTCCCTAAATTCTTTTAAGTCAATCTGATCTAGCGTATCCTCAGGATAAATTCTTACTCTATCATCTGCTGTTGCCATCTCGTAGATGAGAGTATTGTTATAGTAATCAAACAGCAAAACATAATCATCTGGCTCTGTATATTTAAACTCAATAGTTTCTGTTATCTGCTTATTTTCTGTTGTCTGCTGTAGTTCTTCTCCATGCGTTTCTTGTTGAACGAATAACAACACAAAGATAACAATAAATATTAGAAAAATATACTTGATTTCGCTTGTACTTGCCTTCTCTTTACTGTTCCGATTCAGTTTTTTACATGTCACTTTTTACATCCCCTGCAATATCTAATATATCTTAATTTAACCTATCATGATTTTTCATTATGCAGAAGTACAGTTCTTTGTTTATATAAAAATGTAAAAATCGCTATACTGCCCTCTTTCCAGAGGCTTAAATAGATTTTATTCCTTATAAATTTTTGTTTAAAATATATCAAAAACCATCTGTCTATGACAGGTGGTTTTTGGAACACAAAATTCCATTAATATATGATTTCCAATATGGAATTTTGTTGCTTAAAATTGCTTAAAAGATTATCTGCTGCACATAATTACAAAAGATAATATAGAAATTTTTTTTATACGTATTTAATCATATTTATTACGGAATCATTATTACGGATCAATTCGGAGTTAAGCTTAATTTTATTGCTTCTTTGAAGTAACTAATAGATGACTAGCACATACACTTATTTTACTTATTAGTGATAGATTAAATTTATAAGTAAAATTAGCGTTTCTACCACCAAAATGGAAAAAATGGACGAATCAAAGGACAAAAAGAGGATTATTATTGAACATCTTCTTCAGGCTTTTAAAGATGGCCTGACTATCCAGGAGATTATAGACAAAACAGGTATGGCCAGGCATACTGTTTTGGCTAGGTTGCATCGCTTAGAAGGGGAGCAAAAAGTAAGGATGCGCCAAGTAAACATGGCAAAGATGTATTATTGGAATGAAACTTCGGCAGAAGAGAACATAAAAAATATTTCTCACCAGCTACACCAAGAAACAAAAATAATTCCACTCAAAGAAGAACATATTACCCTAAAAAACCATGTTCTTAGGAAAGAAACACAC
>Ga0209541_10001750_pt1 | contig 42482 bp, 57 predicted proteins | sample RifCSPlowO2_01_FD_184027 | JGI IMG/M metagenome (GOLD analysis project Ga0209541, IMG submission 184027) | Groundwater microbial communities from Rifle, Colorado - Rifle CSP2_plank lowO2_0.1 (SPAdes) (version 2) | ecosystem: Environmental > Aquatic > Deep subsurface > Groundwater | place...
CCCAGTATTGTAGAAACAGGGTTAATCAAGCAATTTATTATTAATTTTTTCCAGTCATCTTTCTTAATATTTTCAGAAACATAGCTGTCAAATCCGCATTTCTTGAACATATCCACTAACTCATTGCTTATTCTGCTTTTTTCAATAGCAGTGTAGCTTGTAGTATTATACCGGATTACACCTGGCTCCAAAAAAGCCACACCCACATTGGTAATCCCGCGCAAAACAAGGCATCCCTTTACAGCATCTTTTACAATATTCTCGCTGTAAAGCCCATTCTGCAGGCATAAAATTACTGTATCCTTTTTAATTAAATTTTTAATGCCACCTATGGCCTCTTTGCTGTCATACACCTTTGTTGTCAGCAATATTAGCGTATTGTCTTCAATTTTTTCAATCTTTGTTGCCGCTCTTAATTTGTATGTATTATTTTCCAAACCCGTAATCTTTAACCCGCTTTTATTTACCTCATCAACATGCTCTTGCCTGCCAACTAATGTAACATCATTAAATTTTGATAATTTTGCTCCATACAAGCTTCCAATGCCCCCGGCCCCAAGAATAATAATTTTCATCATTCAATCAAAATTGCAGCCTTTCCAGGCATTGCCTGCTTTGCCTTTCCCTCTTGAGATTTCTCTGCTTTAATTATCTCAACCTCGCAATTAAACTCTTTTTCAATCATCTTCTTGTTTTCATTAAGAACCTCATCTTCATTCTCAATAATTGCTTCTGGAATCTTTTTAGTATCCTTAACAAGTTTAGGAACTAAGGCAGAAATATCCTTGCCATGCTCTTTTGCCATAACCGCTTTTATTATCTCCCCAACATTTCTCGTTTTTTCCATCTCTTTTTTCAGTCTCTTAAAAAACTCATATTTCCATTTCTCTGCTGTAAAAAGCCTTATTTTCACTGGCTTTTCAACATTAGCAAGCTTCATAACCGCTATTATATCGGAAATTGTATTTTGTATTAAGTCATCTTCTGCATCTATTTTTTTGTCAATCTTTTTTTCATCATATTTTGGCCACTTTTGTAAGCTGGCAAATTGCTTGTTCCCAATTTTTTCCCAAATCTCCTCGCTTAAGTGAGGTGTAAACGGATTCAGCAAAAGTGCAACTGCCTCTAAGCTATTTTTAGTTACGTCATCTTTTGAGCTCAAATAGTTTACAAACTCCATTAAATGGACTAAAGCAGTATTTAATTTGAAATTCTCAATATTTTCTGTAACAAACTTTATTGTTTTGTGCATCTTGCTTTCCAATTTTGCATCTTTATTATTCGTAATTTTTTTATCAATCAATGAAGCAACCTTATTCAAGAACCTATAGCTTCCCATTATAGCCTTATCATCCCACTCCATATCCTTGTCAGGTCCTGCCACAAATAATAAGAAAAATCTCGCAGTGTCTATGCCATATTTTTCAGCAATATCCTCTTGTGCAACAACATTTCCCTTGCTCTTGCTCATTACAACATTGTTTTTATGCAGCATTCCTTGGTTAAAAAGGTTTAAAGTCGGCTCGTCAATTTTTAATAAGCCCATATCCCGCAAGAATTTTACAAAGAACCTGAAATAAATCAAATGCATTGTTGCATGCTCTTTTCCTCCTATATACATATCAATAGGCATCCAATAAGCAACCTTCTTTTTATCAAAAATCTCCTTGTTATTCCGAGCATCACAATATCTCAAAAAATACCATGAAGAATCTACAAAAGTATCCATCGTATCTGTTTCCCTTTTTGCCTTGCCATTGCACTTCGGGCATTTTATGTTTACAAATTCCTTGCAGTGCTCCAATGGATTTCCTTTGCCAATTGTAAACTTATAATCCTCTGGCAATTTAACCGGCAGCTCTTTTTCCGGAACAGGAACTATGCCGCATTTTTCGCAATAAACAATTGGAATAGGGCATCCCCAGAACCTTTGCCTGGATATAAGCCAGTCCCTTAATTTATATTGGACTGTTTTTTTGCCAAGCCCTTTCTTATCTAAATAAGCAGTTATCTCATCAACAGCATCTCTATTGTTCATCCCATTAAAATCACCAGAATTTATTAGAACTCCATCATCCAAATAAGCTCTTGTCATCTTTTCTGGGTTTAGTTCATAATCTGTCGGTGTTATAACAGCCTTTATCGGAATATTATATTTTTTTGCAAATTCAAAATCACGCTGGTCATGAGCAGGAACAGCCATAACGCAGCCAGCGCCATACTCCAATAAAACAAAATTCCCGATGTATATTGGCACTTTTTCATTATTCACAGGATTGATTGCATATTTTCCAATAAACATCCCTTCCTTTTCCTTGTCCACAGCTGTTCTTGTAAATCTATCTTCTAAAACAACCTTTCTGACAAACTTCTTTACATCATCCTCACATTTTGTCCCTTTTACAAGCTCCATCACCCTTGGATGCTCAGGAGCATAGACCATAAATGTAACTCCAAACAAAGTATCACCTCTTGTTGTAAAGATTGGTATTAAATAATTAGTTCCTTCAATCTTAAAATGAATTTCACTTCCATAACTCTTCCCAATCCAGTTTCTCTGCATTGTCTTGACATCCTCTGCCCAGCCCTTCAGATTGTCAATGCCTTTCAAAAGCTCATCAGCATAGTTAGTAATCTTAAAGAACCACTGCTCTAGATCTTTAACCTCTACATTTGTATCTTCATGGCGCCAGCATTTTCCGTCATGCACCTGCTCATTAGCCAGAACTGTATCGCATTTTGGGCACCAGTTTACAGCAGCTTTTTTCTTATAAGCAAGTCCTTTTTCATGCATCTTTAAGAAAATCCACTGGTCCCATTTGTAATATTCCGGGCTGTGAGAAGCAATCATCCTTGACCAGTCATAGCTTAATCCCAATTCTTTTTGCTGCTTTATGAAGCTCTTAATAGCGTTTTCAGTAAAAATCTTAGGATGACTTTTCGCTTTTATAGCTGCATTCTCAGCAGGCAATCCAAAACTGTCATAACCCATCGGATAAAGTACATTAAAGCCCTGCATTCTTTTATAACGTGCATAACAATCCCCGATGCAGTAATTTCTGGCATGGCCCATATGAAGCCCAGAACCAGAAGGATAAGGGTACATTTCTAGAACATAGTATTTCTTTTTCTTAGGATCTTCTTTTACCTCAAATATTTTTGAAGATTCCCATTTCTCCTGCCATTTTTTGGCTATTTCACCGAAATCTGCCATACTCCAATAAGAAAAAGAAGCTTATTTTAAAGCTTTTTATTTTTATAAGGTATTTGGGAAATTTAGAAATTATTAAATAATCAATGAATTCCCTATTATTACAGAATTTTATGTTGATACTAACATTTATCTGAACTTATGGAAAAAAGAAGGTGATGCATCCAAAGGCACTCCTTATTGGAAATTAGCAAAAGATTTTATGGATAAAGCTGAAAAAGAAAATTCCACTATTGTTTTCACCGGGCTGATTCTCAAAGAACTGCAATATAAACTAACCAATGAGCAGTTTAAGGAAAAATCAGATTTGCTGAAATCAACATACAAAAAAGTTGATGTTACAGAAGAAGATTATCAAAATGCAAGAAAACTTGAATCAAAGGGCAAGTTTGAGATTAGTTTTTATGATTGTTTGAATATCTGCATTTGCAAAAGGCTGAATTTGACTTTGGTGACAAGAGACACTTTAATGCTGAATTTAGCCAAGAGTGAGGGCTTGAAATGCGGAAAGCTAGAAGATTTTCTATAAACTGTTAATATTTTTCAAATCAAATTTCTCTTTGGATAATACTTTTCTTATTTCCCTGACTTCCTGCACAGAATCTCCTGTATTGGGCAAAGTGCCAATTTCCTTTTCCCAAACCAGCCTTCTCACAGCATCCCTTATAGCGTCAGATTTATTTGGGTAGTAACCTCTCTGGACTAAATTATCTATTTTTTCAATAAGCCCTTTAGTCAGTCTGACCTGAGTCATTTGCATACTCATTGTATTACAAATGATATACAACTGTGTATATAAATGTTTTGATTTATAGATACTATTTATTTATCGGCAGATTGCTCGGTTTATACATGATTTGATGACATTCAAAAAGTTAACTACGTCGATAAAATCATTCGAAAAAACCAATAAATAGTGGAAAAATAAGAATATGCCGAAGATTGAAAAGTATCTGATTTATATTCTGTAAACTATAATAAAATAGAAAGATTTATGTAATAATATTATAATAAAATCAATATGGAACTAACTTATCCAACAAAAGTGAAAAAATTAGGAGATTCACTAGCTGTGATTATTCCAAGGGAATATTTAAAACACAAAAAAGAAAATATTGAAGTTGGAGATGTTGTACTTGTAACAATAAAAACAAACTATGAGGGAGAATGATGGAAAATAAGTTAGGAAGACCAGATGAAGGAAAAATGATTAAAATATTTATTCATTTTCATACAGATAAAATTTCCAATAATGAAAATGGCAAAAAAGCGCAGGTTAATGGTAAAGTCTTTACAAAGAAAAACCCACAAAGAGGTATTAACGCAACAAAACCCGAAAATTTTAATAATCTCAGAGAATTGCCTAAAGCAATCATAAATACACTTAACAAAGCAGGAATAGAAATAGTTGACAAAAACTTTAATTCAATAGAACCCAATGAAAAATTAATTTGTGGTGATAAAAATGAAATATAAATAGATGTATGGATGAAGTCGTATTAGAATTCTTCTCTTTTCCTCAAATGCTCCACCAATCTCTCAGAAATAATTAATTTTTTATTATCAACAACATATCTAAACGGCAAGGTTACGCTTTCATTCTCATTTACCTCAATTTCCAGTTCATCAACAAATTTCATATCCTCAAGCTTTTTGCCATCAAGAATTTTTTTAGCTACATACACCGCAGTATCAGTAGGCATCTGTTTTTCCCCAAGATTTCTTGTTTCAAACTTAACGCCTTTCTTTTTCATTTCTTCAGTCAGCTCAATTGTCCTTTTTTTAGCAGGATTATCTCCCAAAATTCCGCCAAAAACAAAATATTCAAGATTATTTTTGTCATCAGAAATTAATGTTTTAGCTGAATATTGGCTTAGAACGCAAATATTTTTAAAATTTAATTTAGAAATGCTTTTTTCATAAACCTCACCATATTTTTTCAATTTGTTTAAATCCTTGTGTTTAATGTCTGTAAAAATTAGATTATTTTTTCCAACAATCTTAGAAATATGCTCGTACTCTATCAAGCACCATTCATAAAGTTCAGGCTCTAAATGCTCAACAACGAATTTCATTTTTTATGTCTCAATTTTTACTATCAATATGCGAAGCCGAGCGTTATGGCAGAGAGCGAGGCTTCGCACTATAATTGCGGAGCATAATCAAATATAATAATAAAAATAGAATGCAATTTTTAAAACTTCTTAAACTCTGCTACCGTATCAATTAAGTCAACATGCCCCAAAAATATTGCCCTGCAGCAGTATCTTTCAAGGCCTAATTCGTCTAGAACTTTCTTCCTGTCTTCGCCCTTTGCAAGTCTATCTAAGTAATCCTGCCATAGATGCCCAATGGGCTTACCACAACTCCAACACCTGATGGGTACAATCGTTTTAATCACCTAATATCTAATATGACTAAGAAATTTTGTTGTATTTTTAAAGGTTTCTACTAAGTCGCTTCTCTCCTGTTTTAATGCAGGGTTTTACAATATCCAAGAATTGCTTAACTTCCGCTTTTCTACCTAGAACTAAAATCCAAAGAGGTTTCCTTGGTAGCGGATTATTCTTTTTTCTAATTGTTGGGTGGAAACCTAAAATTTTTAATAATTCTTTTGTTAGATTAATAAGTTCCTCTTTAGTGTTACAAATGATAATCTTACAATTTGTGTATCTATATTTTCTACTTTTGTATATTGATAAACATCCTTCACTTTCGTAAAATCCTCTTACGAACTCTTTTGGATATTCTATTGCAATTTTTTCTATATCATTAAACTTTAGAGACTTGTACCATTCATAAAATAATTTGGATGTAGCAGTTACTCTCCAAAATCTATTTTTATTAAACATTAAGCATGGATTTAATTTTATTTGTTGTAAAGCCCTCACAAGACTTTCACAAAATGGTTTATCTAATGTTTCCAGCCCTATAGAATAAGAGTGGTTTATTTTGTACACCCAACCATCTCCCAAAATAACACCAGTAACATAAGAAAGAATGGGTGAGGGGCTTAAAATTGGTTTAATTTGGTTAGCTGGGCTTTTCCATGCATGGTAATACCATGCATGGAAAAGCCCAATATCATAATATTGCAATAAAGACCAAATTACCCATTGAGAACAACCAAATTTCTTAGCAATTTCAATAGTAGACAACTTATTTTTATTGTAAAGCTTATTTAGCATTTCCTTAGAAATTTTATATTTTCTTTCATGTATAGGCCTTCTTGGAATATTATGTCTAATCATTAATCTCCTTATGGTCTCTGAATTACAATTGTATACTTTTGCAATTTCAGACGTAGATAATTTTTTATCCCAATATAATTCTTTCAAACAAATTTTTTGATTTCTATACAAGTTCATTTTAAATCACCAATTTCTATTTGGTTGAGACTGCGTAAAAGGCTTTTGAGTTGAGAACCAAAAGACTTAATTTGGCAGTTGAAACATTCTTTGAGTGATTTAAAATTGAATGGAAACATAATCAAGAATGAAATTTGCTTATTTATAAATCTGACGCGCGAATGTCCAGTGCAATATGAGAGATGTCCAGTGAAGATTAAATATTTGTAGGATGAATTAGCTTTTAACAAACTTCTTAATCATTTCAACTAGAACTTCAGTTTTACTTTTGTCTAAATCAATACATTTCTTACTAAACTCTTTATACAAATCGTTATCTATAAAGAAACTAACCTGTCTTTTGCCCATGCTACACCTCTACAAATGTAGAAAACTATTTATATAAGCATTTACTACAAATCTATATATCTACATAAGTGGGGTGGTTATTGTGAAAAAATGTATTTTAGGTTTAATTTTGATTAGTATTACATTAATTCTTGTAGGCTGCGAGAATGTTGATTTAAGCAAAGTAAGTGATAAAGATTTAGAAAGATTATCAGAACAAGCCATTAAGTGTGAAAAGCCGTATATACGGTTTGGAACTTCTTGCTGTTTAGATCAAAATGATAATAAGATTTGTGATAAAGATGAGAAAACCATTGAGGTTATTGAAACAGATACAAAAGTATTAGACTGTGGAGAAGACGCTTATTGTTTTCAAGAAGCGGTTGAAAATTGCGAGTATGCTAAGATGGAAGATAGTTCAGGTCTTTCATTGAAAGTTACAGATATCAAAGATGACTCTTGTAACGTCCTGATATCCAGCAAATTAGACTTACAAACGCAAAAGGAAATTAGAAATGGATATATTGATATGAGTGATGCCGAATTTAGAGAAGTAAACGACTATTCTCTGCGTGAATTCGGATTCCAAATTTCAAAGGAAGAAATTATAAATGCTCTATCTCATGAACTTCAAGCTAAATTACCTAAAGATGACTATCTTTCAGGCAAAAATTGGTACCCAGTAGGTGAAAAAAGTGATATTTTTATTTTAATGTATTTTGGTGTTTTATCACCTGATAAATTCTTGCCTGCCAAATGTACATTACCAGCAGGCATTGCATGTATTGATCATAAGGCGACTGCGACTAATGTAGTGGTTATTTTACAAAATGGCATGGGGTTTGACGCTTCAGGTGTTACCGTTAAAATAGGCGGTACCTGTAGTGCAATAGCAGCGCCTACCGGCGATAATATATTAAACAATGGTGAAAAGGAAACATATACAGCACCATGCACTTTAACCTCGGGTTCTAAACTTACCGCATCTATTGGCATTGATTACACAAATGCTGATACTGGTTTAGTTCATGTTGTGAATGGAACAATAACCACAAGAATCAGCTAAATTTTATAAATGGGAAGAAAAATAACAGAAAAAACAATCAAATGGATAGTTAAATCTGCTTTAAAGAACGGATATTTTCAAATTAGCCTTATAGTAATAATAACCCTTCTTTTTTTCGGCATAAAAATATTCATTAATGAATATGGTAGCATTTGGCCTTATGAGATAAAAATTTATTCATACAATAGTATAAGACAAAAATAACGCATAATTTATATATAGGTTGTGTTTAGTATTGGGCATGATAAACCTACAAACACGAGAACTCGTTCTCAAATGGAAAAAAGAAAGGAAAACACAACAACAAATCGCAGCGTTGGTGGGATGCAATCAATCGGCAGTTAGTCGATTGATCGTCAAGTACAAAAAGACAGGCAGTATTAAAAATATGCCTCGTAGCGGTAGGCCAACACCACTAACGAAAAAAACTCTTTCCAAACTTAAGGCGGAGTTGACGAAGAAGGTAAGGGAAGCAAATAAGCACTATTGCTCTATAGATACGAAGCAGTTTTCCGACTTGATTGAAAATACTGCCAAGAAAAAATATTCTACAAGACATGTCCAAAGATTACTGCACAAACTCGATTTCTCGAGAATAACGCCTAGGGCGAAACACATAAAGAACGACCCTGTCAAAGTACAATTATTCCGAGAGGACTTTAAAAAAAACTCGATACGCAGTATATGGGTCATGAGATTATAGCAATTGATGAAGCCAGTTTTCAGCTCACTACAACCTACAAAAGGATATGGTTTCCTCGTGGAGAAACTCCACGAGCCGCATTTTTTTGGAGCTCAAAGAAATTGATTACCTTTGGGGCTTTAACAAGCAAACACAAGTTCTTCTATGATTTTTATGACTCGCAAAACAGCCTGACCTTCAAGCATTTTCTCAGGACTTTGTTTAACAAGCTAAGCAGGAAGAGGAGATATGTCTTGGTGCTTGACAATGTAGGATACCACAAAACATCCTGCATAAGAAGTCTTCTGCAGGAATATTCGCATGTAAATGTTGAGTACCTCCCACCTTACTCACCAGAATTAAATCCCATTGAAACATGCTGGAAAGTTACCAAAGGCAGGATAACAAAATCACAGTATTTTGAGAGTATAGATGATATGCAAGAGGCATTAGAATCCTTTTGGGCAAACCATATTTTTATGCAGAATTTTATGCGTTATTTATGTCCGTAACTAATATTACAAAAACTTTATATATAAGTTCTGTTTAAGATTTTTTTACTACGCAGTTAAAATTTAATATCCCTAGACATGAATGAAAGTACTCTGGTGGGGTAAAAAAACGTAACATATTAATAGTAGTATCAATTTATTCGTCCCCTTTTAATAAAAAAAAGGGGGGTAGGTTTTGATGATAGTAAAAGAAGAATTTTTAAGCAAACTGAGAAGGTATTTTTCTTTAAATCTGTACGAAGTAAAGATTTGGACAGCTTTGTTAAGCCGCGGTGTTTCAACTGCTGGGGAATTATCCGATATAGCCAACGTTCCAAGAAGTAGAAGTTATGATGTTCTTGAAAGCCTTGAGAAAAAGGGTTTTGTTGTTATGAAGCTGGGAAAACCAATAAAATATCTTGCTGTTCCGCCAAAGGAAGTTTTGGAAAGAGTTAAGAAAAATGTGCATGATGAAGCAAAAGAGCAGATAGAAAAGATTGAAGAGCTCAAGAAAACAGAGATTGTAAATGAATTGAATACACTGCATACACAAGGTATTGAGCTAGTAGAGCCATCCGACTTATCAGGCTCATTAAAAGGAAGGCACAATTTATACAACCATCTTGAGCTTACAATAAGAAACGCAGAAGAATCAGTTTCTATAATGACGACAAGCCAGGGGCTGATGAGGAAGATAGAGGGGTTTAAGCCGACATTTGAAAAATTAAAGAAACGCGGTGTGAAAATAAGGATTGCAGCGCCGTTAACAAAAGAAACAACAAATGCAGTAAAAGACATATCTGGAGTTGCAGAAATAAGACATACTGACAACAAAGCAAGATTTATAATTGTTGATGGGAAAGAGGTTGTCTTTATGATAATGGATGACAACACAGTCCATCCAACCTATGATGTAGGCATATGGATCAATTCACCATTCTTCGCAAGTGCATTAGAGGACTTGTATGAACTGGCATGGAAGAGCTTGAAACCAGCAAAGGAAGTCCTCAAGAACATTTGAGATTTTCTTTTTCTTTTTTATCTTTTCAAACAAAAACCTTATAAAATAGATATGCCTTCTACTTCTAGTGCCATCCAAAATGGACAAGAATAAATTAAAGGAATTAAAAAAAATAGCAAACGAGATAAGAAAAGAATCCCTGGTAATGATACACCGGGCGCAATCCGGCCATCCAGGAGGATCTTTGTCAGAAGCAGACATCTTGGCAGCATTATATTTCTACAAGTTAAGAATAAACTCCAAAAAACCGGATTGGGAAGATCGCGACAGATTTGTCTTAAGCAAAGGCCATGCCTGCCCTGCTTATTATGCTGCTCTTGCAATGAAAGGGTTTTTTCCAGAAGAAGAGCTCAAAACATTCAGAAAAATAAACAGCCGCTTGCAAGGTCACCCTGAGCTCAAGACACCAGGAGTTGATTTTGCTGGGGGATCTTTAGGCCAAGGGGTTTGTTTTGCAAACGGCATAGCAATAGCAGGAAAGCTTGATAAAAAAGATTACAAAGTTTATGTTCTGATTGGAGATGGTGAAAGCCAGGAAGGGGCAGTTTGGGAAGCTGCAATGGCAGCATCTCACCATAAGCTGGATAATTTAGTTCTAATACTCGATAAAAACCAAGTGCAGGAAACAGGAAAAACAAAAGATGTCATGAATATAGACCCAGCTCCAGACAAATGGAAAGCATTTGGCTTCGAAGTGTTTGATATTGATGGCCATAATATGGAAGAGATTGTCAAGGTATTGGACAAAGCCGATAGTGTAAAAGAAAAACCACTAATGATTGTAGCAAATACAATCAAGGGCAAAGGAGTTTCATTTATGGAGCTAAATTATAAATTTCATGGCAAAGTCCCAGATGACGAGCAGTTTAAAAAAGCAATGGAAGAGTTAAGCAAAAATGACTGAAGCAAAAGCAACAAGAGAAGGTTATGGAGATGCCCTTGCAGAAATTGCAAAGAAAAACAAGAATGTTGTAGCTTTAGATTCAGACTTGAATGACAGCACAAGAAGCGATTATATAAAAAAAATAGACCCAAGCAGGTTCATAAGCATGGGTATTGCCGAGCAGGATATGATTGGAACAGCTGCAGGGCTTTCAGTTAGCGGAAAAATACCTTTTGCAAGCACTTTTGCTATTTTCAGCGAGAGGGCATTTGAATTTGTAAGGAATATAATATCAAGAAACAAGCTTAATGTTAAGATAGCAGGAAGCCATGCAGGAATATTTACAGGAGAGGATGGAAAAAGCGCGCAGGCAATAGAGGACATAGCAATATACAGGGCATTGCCAAATATGGTTGTTATACAGCCATGCGATTACATAGAAACAAAAAAAGCAGTCCATGCCCTTATGGCTTACAATGGCCCAAGTTATATGAGATTATTAAGAAATCCATTGCCTATTATCCATGATGATAATTACAAATTTGAGCTGGGTAAAGGTGAAGTTCTTAAAAAAGGCAAAGATGCTGTTATTTTTGCAACAGGAACAATGGTCCACGAGTCATTGCAAGCTGCAGAAATTCTAAAAAATAATAACATTGATGTCTATGTTGTTAATATCCACACTATAAAACCAATAGACAGCAAGTTAATAATTGATTTAGCCAAAAAAACCAACTGCGTAATAACTGCAGAAGACCATAACATAATTGGCGGTTTGGGAAGCGCTGTTGCAGAAGTTCTAAGCGAAAACTATCCATGCATCATGAAAAGAATAGGCCTGCAAGATTGCTATGGGGAATCAGGAAAGCCTGCAGAGCTTTATGACAAATATGGGCTAAATGCAGAACATGTTGCAAGAACTGTTAAAGAATTCTTGAAAAATAAAAAATAAGTGAAAATTAAAAATGAAAATTTTTCTCGATACAGCGTCAGTCCAAGAAATAAAAACAGCTAATGATATTTTAAAATTAGACGGCGTCACAACCAACCCATCCTTAATTCTAAAAGAAGGCAAAGACTACAAAAAAACTTTAAAAGAAATATGCTCTATTGTTAATGGCCCTGTAAGCGCAGAGCCCATCTCCTTAAATGCAGAAGGCATGGTAAAAGAAGGAAAAGAATTTGCAAAAATACACAAAAACATAGTAATTAAAGTCCCGATGACACAAGAGGGAATGAAAGCCTGCAGAATTTTAACAAAAGCTGGAATTAAAGTTAATACAACTCTTGTCTTCTCAGCAAACCAAGCATTATTGGCAGCTAAAGCAGGAAGTCATTTTGTAAGCCCTTTTGTTGGAAGATTAGACGATATCAATCAAAATGGAATGGAAATAGTTAAAGAAATAAAACAAATATATGCTAATTATAATTTCAAAACCAAAATACTTGTTGCCAGCGTTAGACATACAATGCATGTCAAAGAAGCTGCTTTGCTAGGAGCAGATATTGCAACAGTTCCATTTAAAGTATATGAAAATTTATTTAAGCACGATTTAACAGACAAAGGCATAAAACAATTTTCAGATGACTGGAATAAGTTGCAGAAAGAGCTTAAGAAGAAATAAAATCAATTTCTTGTTTATTTAAAACAACAATATATTTAAATCAATACAGTACTTTCTAATTAAATGCGAATATTCCATCCAGTCTTTGACTGGTGGTTTGGAAGCAATAACTACATCCAGAATATTCGCATTCTCAGAAATCCGACCGAGCGACAGAATGGAGCGAGCAATCCTCAATTCTATGACCCGGGGTGTTGGATTTCTCTTGAATATGGAAATAGAAAAAATAATCTCAACCTTGCATACTTTTGAAAGAAAAGTGCTTCCTGTTCTAAAAGACACATCTTCATTTGAAAAAATAGCTGAAAAAACAAAGCTGCAGAAAGTTGAGGTAATGAGAGCCTTGCAATGGCTTCAAAACAAGAGTATTATTAGGATAAATAAAACCCTAAAAGAAGTCATAATCCTTGATGAAAATGGGCTAAAATACAAGGAAAAAGGATTGCCTGAAAAAACATTTTTAGAAGCAATACAAAACAAGGCATCTTTGGAGGATATAAAAAATAAGACAAATTTGAGCAAAGAAGAATTAAGCATAAGTCTTGGGATTTTAAAGTCAAAAGCAGCAATAGAAATATCCAAAGATAAAGAGATTAATATAGCAATAACAGATAATGGCAAAAAGCTTCTTGATAAAGGATTTCCAGAAGAAGAATTCCTAAAAAAGAGTTTTCCAATAAATGCTTCTGAATTAAAAGACTTGGACAGGCTGTCATTTGAGAACCTAAAGAAAAGAAACAGGATTATAAAAGCCAGCATTGTAAAAATAATTAATGCAGAGCTTACAGAACTGGGAAAAAAACTAGTTTCTAGAAAAATTGATGATAAAGAATACATTGATAGGCTTACATCATCTATAATTAAGTCTGGTGAATGGAAAAGCAAAAAAATAAGAAGCTATGATGTGAAAATAAACGTGCCAAATATCTCTGGGGGAAAAATACATTTTGTCAACCAGGCAATCCAATACGTAAAAAGAATATGGCTTGACATGGGCTTTAAGGAAATGAAAGGCCCATTAGTGCAAACATCCTTCTGGGACTTGGATGCATTATTTGTCCCGCAAGACCATCCGGCAAGGGATATGCAGGACACTTTCTACATCAAAGCTCCAAAATATGGAAAATTACCAAATGAATTGGTAAAAAGGGTAAAGGTAACCCATGAAAATGGTTGGCTAACAGGAAGCAAAGGCTGGCAATATAAATGGTCTGAAGAAGAGGCAAAAAAATTATTGATGATAACACATGATACATACTTAAGTGCCAAAACATTAGCCAGCATAAAAAAAGAAGACCTTCCAATAAAAACATTTCAGATTATGAAAGTTTTTAGAAATGAAGCTTTATCCTGGAAGTCTCTGTTTGAATTTTATCAAATAGGGGGCATTGTTGTTGATCCTAATGTTAATCTTACACATCTTAAAGGTTATCTAAAGGAATTCTTTGCAAAAATGGGATTTCCTGATGTAAGGATAAGGCCAGCGCACTTTCCTTATACTGAACCCAGTGCAGAAGTTGATGTATGGCACCCTGTAAAAAAGCAATGGATAGAGTTAGGAGGCTCTGGAATATTCAGGCCAGAAGTTGTAAAGCCATTGCTGGGTATTGATGTTCCCGTCTTAGCATGGGGTTTAGGTCTTGAGCGAACAATAATGGAATATTACAACATTACTGACATAAGGGATGTTTACAAGAACGATCTAAAACAATTAAAAGAAGCAAAAATATGGATGAAATAACATGCCTACAATTAACATAAACAGAAAAGTCTTTGAAAGCCTTATAGGAAAAAAACTTCCAACAGAAAAACTAAAAGACAGAATAAGCTATCTTGGAACAGATTTGGAAAGTGTAACAGAAGATGAAATTATTGTAGAAATTTTTCCAAACAGGCCGGATATGCTTTCTGTTCAAGGCTTCTCAAGAGTTTTCTCATCCTTTATTGGAGCAAAAACAGGCTTAAGGCAGTATAAAGTTGAGCCATCTAAAGAAAAAGTAATAATTGATAGGTCAGTTGCTGATGTCAGGCCGTACACCGCATGCGCAATAGTAAAAGATATGCATTTTGATGATGAAAAAATAAAAGAGGTAATTGACATACAGGAAAAACTGCATATAACCTACGGCAGAAACAGAAAAAAAGCAGCAATAGGAATTTACCCTTTCGAAAAAATAAAAACACCTATAACCTTTACAGCAAAAAATCCGGAAGAAATTAAATTCCAGCCATTGGAATTTCCAAGAGAAATAAATGGAAGGCAGATTCTTAGCCAGCACCCAGCTGGCCGCGATTATGGGCATTTGTTAGAAGGCATGGATAAATTTCCGGTTTTCATTGACGCCAATAACGAAATTCTTTCAATGCCCCCAATAATTAACTCCCATAAAACTGGAAAAATATCAGAAAAAACAAAAGGTGTGTTTATAGAATGCTCGGGTTTCGATTTTAATGTTCTGAGAAAATGCCTTAACATGATTGTAACAGCCATGGCAGAAATGGGGGGAAAAATTTATTCCATGGAATTAATCTATGGGAATAAAAAAATAATCTCTCCAGACCTAAGCCCAGAAGAGATTAAAGTTGATATTAGCTATATCAACAAATTGTTAGGCCTGAATTTAAAAGAAAATGAAATTAAAAGATTATTTGAGAAGATGGGGTGCGGTTATAAAAATAAAAAAGCCCTGATTCCGGCATACAGGGCAGATATAATACACCAGGCAGATTTAGCAGAAGATATTGCAATAGCATACGGTTATGAAAACTTTAAAGCATTAATTCCAAATGTGGCAACAATAGCGCAAGAGGATAAATTTGAAATCTTTAAACACAAAGTATCTAATATCTTGGTAGGTTTGGATTTAATTGAGGCAAGCACTTACAACCTAACAAACGCAAATTTTCAGCTCAGGAAAATGAGCGTAGATTTACCTCTTATAGAATTAGCCAACTCTATATCTTCTGATTACAATGTTTTAAGAGCCTGGATTTTGCCGTCTTTGATGGAAATTTTAAACAAAAACAAGCATTATGAATACCCGCAAAAAATATTCACAATAGGCGCAATTTTCAAAGAGAATAATAAATTTGAGACAAATATAGAAGAAAACGAAAGGCTTGCAGCAGTTATTGCATCTGAAAAAACCGACTATACAGAAATAAGGCAAATTCTGGACTATTTGTTTAGAAGTTTAGGCCTAAAATACGAAATAATAGAAGCAGAGCATAACTCTTTTATTAATGGCCGAGTAGGAAGGGTTATTGTAAATGGAAAAAAAGTTGCTTATATCGGAGAAATAAACCCAGCAGTTTTGCAAAACTGGGAATTAGAAATCCCAGTAGCGGCATTTGAGATGAATTTAACAGAGTTATACTCTTCAATTAACAAATAAAAATCAAGAGTTTATTTTTTAATAGTTTATAAAGTTTGAACGAAGTGAAAACTTTACTAAACTAGAGAAAATTTAGCTATTGTTCACAATTAATGAAATTTTCTTGTTGGTTTTGAAGTTTTATTAGATGTTTTCAATGGGTTCTTCTGATTTTTTATTGCTCCTTCTTTATCGCCTTCTTTCTTCTCCTCAATCAAACCAGCTTTTTCTTCCAGGCTGCTTCCTTTCTCCTTCTCACTCCCATCCTTCTTTGCTTCCTTTTTCTTTAACCCGAACATACTGCTTAATTTTTTCTTCTCTTCCTTCTGCTCTCTTAGCTGTTCAGATGTTTTTCTTCTCTTTTTTGGCTTCTCGGTTTTTTGTTTTGGCTGCGTTTCCCTCACATTCAAACTCAATTTCTCAAATTCTTTCTTAACCTCATCATGAGAAGCATTCTTCTTTATTTTAATAACATCTTTTAATGGCTCTAAATGCATAATATTGCATTTTCTTCTTCTGGTTTCACCATCTATTAAGACAAATTTATTATCAAGAATATCAACAACAACGCACTTTAATCCTGCATCCCTTCCAGCAGTCTTTACGCATAATCTTCCTATTTCAATCATTTTTCCCCTCCAATCTCCCATCTCAAAGCTGTGTCGCCATCAGCTCAGCAGATTTCATTGTTTTCTAGATATTAATTAAATGCAAATATCCCATCAGTTTTTAACTGATGGTGAACATATCATATGAAACATCGCGAATATTTGCATTCTCAGAAATCCGACCGAGCGAACGTAGTGAGCGAGCAATCCCCCAATCTGTGATTGGGGGTGTCGGATTTCTGTTGAAAATAATTATGATTAATTATTGTGCTCTTGCTTTTTCAACAATCAAGACCCTTGTACATTCGCTGCACAAATTACCGCCATAAGGCCTTTCAGGCCTTTTTTTGGTCTTTGATAAGTTATGCATCTTAATAGGCCTTTCCCTCGGAACACCCTTAAGCAAAACACCGCACTTAGTGCATTTAGCTTTTCCAGGCTTTCTCTCTTTATAGTGTAAAACAGTCCTTCCTCCGGGCGTCTTTACCTGCAGCCTTCTTAAGCTTCTCGATCTTTTATATGGTTCTGGCATTTTACATGGGAAATGAAAAACGTTTATAAACCTTTTTATTAGAAATCTTTATATATCCAATAGCCCAATCAAACTTTGGCAGAATGATATCAAAATCGCATATACTTTTTAATAAAAGAGGTGTAAGTCCGTTAATAGCAACAGTTTTGCTAATTTCTTTTGCCGTAGCTTTGGGAGCTGTAGTTCTGAACTGGGGCAGAAATCTTGATATTTCCAAGCCAGGGGATAAATGTGCAGGCATCAGCATGAAATTAAGAACCACAAACAATTTGCAGGTATGCTATTCCGTTTCAGGGCAGGATGGATATATTCATTTCCTTATAGACAACAGCGGAAATATGGATATAGATGGATTGGGGATATGGCTTACTGGGGAAAAAGGAACAAAACTGTTGGATTTTAATGAATTCTCTATAAAAAAAGGAGAACTTTTAAATATTAACGACGATTCAGTAAAATATGATTTTAACACGTATGGGGATATAAAAAACATCCAGTTCTTTCCAAAAATTAAAACTGACAGCTCAATAGATATATGTGCAAAAAGTTCAGTAAAAGCTGATAAGATAGGAGCTTGCTGAATCTAATATAAGTTAATAAACCTTAATTACTTTTCTTATAAGCATGCTGAAAATTATTGAAAATATTATATAGCTTCCCAGCCATCCTACTTTCCACCCAAACAAGTTAAGGATCTTTTTTGGCTTGTGCTCGATTTCTATCGACTTCACAACATCTTCCTTTATAATTTTTATTGGTTGGATATATTTATTTTCTTCTGTAATCCAAATTTCCTTGCTATATTTTTTACCATCAAAGATATATTCGAGAAGATATTCCCCTTTATTGCCGCTTAAAACCCATTTAACCATGCTATCTTTAATTTCTTTTTTTGCGTCTCCATTAATTGTAACCCCATTTGGAACACTTAACTCTATCATGCCATTAGCGCTTTTTTCAAAAGTAACAGTTGTTGTAAAATCCTGCCCGGGCAATATCGGATCATAAGCAAGGTGCGCAGTCATCCAGCTGAAAATTATTATTATTGGGATGAAGGAATACAAAGTGCTTTTCATGGATTGTGTCATGTACTTCATGTTTGTCTGCATAGCTTTTTTCTGGACCTGCATAGCCTTTTCCGGTTCTTTTCTTAATTCCTTAATCTCTTTCTGGAATTCTTTCATTTCATCCTTTAACTGCTTCATTAGATTTTGATTAGTCGTATACTTATAAAGCAGAGTTATAACAAACGATATCAGAAAAGAAAGCAAAATAACAGCCCAAAGAGTAGGCAAATTAAGCAAAGGGAAAAAAACAGGATTTAATAAATTTTCAAAAACCATTTAGCTGCCACCCATAAATCTTCGCATCATAGGATTCATGTCCATCATATGCTGCCTGGAAATTTCCTCATAAAGCCTGTATACAATCATAACCGCCAATAAAATACCTGTCCCAGAGCTTAAAGCCCCGGTTATATCTGCAAAACCAGCCAAAAAACCCACAGCCAAACCCCCCATTATTGTCAAAGGCCATATATACCTGTTAAGCAGCCTTTCAAGAACCCTTTCATCTCTTCTAAACCCTGGAATCTGTAACCCAGATGCCATCATCTGCTTAGCTTGGCTCCTGGCATCCATTCCAGCTGTCTGAACCCAAAACATACTGAATATCATTGCTCCTATCATTAAGAATAATATGTAAAAAAGAGCCTGTAAATATGGTGTTGCGCCTATCAATATTGTGCCCTGCTGGATAATTGTTCTTATAAGATTTATTGGTTGCACCCAAAAAATAAACCCGCTAACAGGCTGTCCTGCGCTGCTAAAAGAGCCCAATAATGGAATGCCTTTATTAGCAAGAAAACTTCCTAAAAGCTGAATATTTGCAATCAGCGCAGAAACTAATATAACTGGTATGACGCTTGTGTAAAAAAAAGATAAAGGCCATCTTACTCCATGGCCCCTAACCATGCCAAATGATAAGGGTATCTCAACTTTCATTGATTGAGCATAAACAACCATCACAAAAACCAAACCTGTAAAAATTAAACTTGATGCCATAAGCATAGCAGTAATAGTATCTCCTGCAGCTAAGCTCTGGAATAATGCAGGAACTGCGCCAGAAGAGTATGTAGCTCCAGCAACTCCGCCAGGCCCTGAAAGCCAGTTAAATGCCTGTACAAAAATAGTTTTGCTGACTCCTGCAGCTATAAACAAGCTTATGCCAGAGCCAAAACCCCACTTGCTTACAATCTCGTCCATAAATAAAACCATTATGCCCCCTAAAAAAAGCTGGAAAATAAGTATCAGTTGAATCTGCGAGTAAAGTTGCGTCCCGATCAATTCATTCGCTGGCGCTAGCCCACCCATTAAAACGTAAATAGCTGCCTCAAATATTATAAAAAATATTGCCAATAATTTTTGCAGTCCTTGAAATGTCTTTTTTCCTTCTGGCTGCGTGAGGTCGAGCTTTAAAATCCCAGAGCCGTTAAGCAATTGTAAAACAATAGATGCAGTAACTATTGGGCCAATGCCAAGGCTTACGATACTCCCAAACTCCGCGCCCAAAATAACAGAAAAGAACTCAAACCTTTCCAATTGGTTAGCTCCCAGCCCAAACAAGGGCATTACGCCCAAAACAAAGAAGATAATCAGAACAACCAAAGTCCATTTCAATTTCTCTTTAAATGATAAAAATTTTTGAGATGGGCCTTCAACTTCTGGCAGATTATTTAAAATTGTGTTCCAAATTGACATTTTATACAACTTAGAGGTTATTTACCCCAAAATAACTTCTCCGCCGCTCTTTTTTATTTTTTCAATTGCTTTCTTGGAAGCATAAGGAACTTTTATTTTATATTTATTTACCGCCTTTCCATCGCTTAAAAGCTTGTTAAAGCCAAGTTTTTTTATATCGACAGAAAAAAATTCATTTTCTTTGATTACAGCATCACCAGGCAACTTCAGTATATTCTCATCTAGATAGCTTATATTTACTGCCTTAATTTTTCTCACATTTTTACTTACAAACCCATACTTCCCAAAATATCTTGTATTTTTCCAAATAGAAGGCTTCTTGTTATCAGATCTCTTGCCTGTACCTGCCATTCCTTTACCCCCCCTATTGCCGCTGCCTCTGCGTTTTTTCTTAGAGCCTTTGCCATGGGTCATGCTCCCCCTATACCTTGCAGCTTTTTTTCTTTTGTTAACTGTCATTTAGATCATCCTTTGTATAATATCATTTATTTTATCCCCTCTATACCCCAAAGCGCCGCCTTTGATAAAAGAAACTTTTATTCCTTTTCTTCCATAGCCTTTTCTGGGGCTGTTTAACCTGAAAACCTTTTTTATTTTCTCGCCATTAACATCTACAAACTTATTATAGCTTATTTTTCCCTTTTTGTCAGAGATTCTTCCTTTGAATTCTTCTCTTCTCTTCTCTATCAAAGCGCTGTACGTCTTTTCATCTATATTTCCCCATGTAACATAATCGTTAATCTTTTCAATCATCCCAATATAGCTGGCGGTTTTAGGAACAACAATGCAGTAATTTTTCTTATATAGCCTTAACTTTTCAAGAGTCTCATCAATATCATGTTTTACCCCAGTAATTCCTCTAACTCTTATAATAGCAAGTTTTTCATTATCTGCGTTTTTAGTTTCTTTTTCCATTTTATTACTCTTTTATGCTTGTAGATCCTTCTGTAATGCCCAAATTTTCAGCAGTCTCTTTTTGCAATTTTATTTCCATAACCTTTTTTAAAGCGTCAAAGCAGGCATAAATTAAATTTACCTTGGATCTGGTTTGCCCAAATGTGTGGCTCCATACATCTTTTATTCCAGCAATCTTAAGAACCTTGCTGCACTCTACCTCTATGCATAGCCCGGTCCCTCTTGGAGCGGGAATAAGCTTGACTCTTACTGAACCGCATTTTCCTTCAACAACAAACGGTACGCTATGGGGGTTATTGCAGCTGCATTGCCAGCTTCCGCAGCCCCTAGAAATTTTTATAAGATTTTGTTTTGCAGTTCTTGTAGCTTTTTCTCTTGCCGGCACAGTCTCTTTGCTCTTCCCATATCCAATGCCAACATAACCATCTTCATTTCCAATTATTGCAAAAGTCCCAAATTTAGGCTTATTTCCTTCTCGGGTTTTCTTCTGTGTTTGCCTAAAAACTCTTTTTTGCCCGCCTCCAAACTTGCCCTTTGCTTGGCCCACAAGCAGAAGATCTATAATCAAATTGGGCATTAATGTATCCACAATCTCAGGTTCCATAATTTTAAGCCTGTTATCTAGTATATAGTCTATATTGTCAATCTCGCCGCTTTTTACCTTTATGCCTGTTGATGTCTTTGGTTTCCAGGACTCTTTGTCAAAACGAGCACCACGAACACCTTTAACAGCAATCTTAACATCAATCTTTTTTTTGGTATCTTCTTCCACAAGAATTTCTTCCACTACCCGTTCTTCCTCAGCTTCAATTTTTTTCTTTGCCATTTTATTTATTTGACGCATTTTTATCGATATTATTCTTTACCTCTTCAAATTTTTTAATAATGCTCGCAGGGTCATTGTTGTTTTTTAGATAAAAGCCAAACTGTTTTTTGAGTAAATTTTCATCTTTCTTTAACAATCCTGTGTAATCTGTTATATGTTTGCCCATAATTCTTTCTTTGCTAGGCAAAATCTCTTTGCTATGCGGTACCTTCAAACCAGCATCCAAAGCGCCAGCCACTACAGCATAAATCCTAGAGCCTTTTACTGATTTGTTAAGGCCTATATCCAAAATAGCATCATTAAACTGTGTGCTTGCGCGTTTTCCAAGCAAAAATCCTACTAAATAAGCGGCCGGCAAATTTCCAGTATCATAAACCCAGCCAAACTTTTTCAAATTAGATGAATGAGCCGCTACTTTGGCAATGTCTCCCTTTTTATCATAGAGCACTATAGCAGCATGTATATTTTTTAATGATTTTCTGACAACAAGCCGGGGCTTATTAGATGCTAATACCTTTAATCTTACCCTGTAATTTGTCGCACCTTCCCTTTTCCTCCTAAATTGTACCGTATAAATATTGCTTTTTCTCATTTGTTAAAATTCCTCAAATTGTTTACATAAGTAAACCTAAGAAATTCTTTTGGAATTTCTCGCTGTTTACATTGAAAAAATAAATCTTTGATTTGTTTTTTCATTTGTTTCAAATTTATTTTGAAACACTGAAAATCCCAACTAAACTCAATAGAATTTGGGATTTTCATTTTCCAAGCCCATGCTCTTGCATGTATATCTTAATATGCCTTTTGCTTCTAAAAAATCCACCCTTGCTTTTCATATACAACGATCTATACGAGGATTTATCAATAACGCCCTTATCTCTTAAATTTTGCAGGAATGCTCTTTGCACCCTGATATGATTCATCCAGCCTTCCTTTTGAGTTAGCCTCGCATGCTTGCCGCCCTTTATAGACCCCACACCATGTCTTCTGCCCTTGCTTTTTTGTGCGTTTCTTTTTCTTATCCTGTATCTCGAAATCCCTCTTATAGTCTTGTTCTTAATAGCCTTGTCTTTTATTAAAGATTTTATATCAGCATTTGTTATTGCCTCTTTTATCTCATCCAGCCTATTTGAGTCTAGCCAAATATCATTTTCCGAAGCTTTCAAAATCTGTGCAGCAAGCCTTTTTTGTATTTTTAGTTGCATTTTATTTATCCTTCTTAGTCAAAATCTTGTCTTTTTCCTTTTTCTCAGCTTCTTTCTGCTTCTCTTCTTCTACAATTTTCTCTGTTAATTTTTCATCCTTTTTCTCAGCTTTCTTAACGTCTTTTGCCTTTTCTTTTGCAACCTTCTTGATACTCTTTCTTACGCTAATCTTATCTTGAACTTTTTTTATATACGCATCCGGATCGTTAACATTCACAATATTAAAGCCGTGTTCTTTGGCTTTATTTAATACAATAATCTTTTTTCTATCCCCCAAAGAGGATGAAATAATAAGGCAGTTTTTCTTAGCATCCAGCCCCTCTAAATCTTTTACAGATTTGATAATACACTGCCGCAATCCGCTTTTATGCAAATACCTTACTTTTTTTGGGCTCCTGTAGCCAACTGAAATTTTTTTTGCCCTGCCACCGCGCCTTAATCTAATCTTCGAATGCAAGCCACTTGGGTTTCTCCATTTCTTGCTCAATCTTTTCTTTTTATGATAGCCTTCTCTAACAAAATCAGGCTTTCTGCTTTTAATTTGCTTTCTGATTTCCAAAAGTTCTTTTATTGATGTCATCTTTTATTTGATCTCTTTATCGCCCTTGGAAATTATCCAAATGCCATCTTGAAAAACTCTCATATCATACTTAGTCCTTCTTGTAAGTTGCTCGATAGCAGCACTTACCTGCCCTGCAATTTCTTTGCTTGGGCTTTCTACAACAATAAGGTCTCCCTCAACCTTAACATCTGCTCCAGGTTTCAATTTAATTGTTCTCGGAACCTTTTCTCCAAGACAATTCTTTACACTAAACTGGCCGTTGTTTATAGAAACATTCATTGGAAAATGCCCCGAGCATATCTTCAAAGTGTATTTATACCCATCTAAGACTCCTTTCATCATATTTTTTATATGTGCTGCATAAGAGTTTATGATATTCTTATTTACTTTATTGAACTTGGATGCCTTCAAACTTATAACTCTATCTTTATACCCTATCTCAATATTCTTATCTGGAAAATCCCGTTTTACCTCTCCTTTAGGTCCTTTTAAGGTCAATGTACTTCCATCTAACTCTGCATTTACATTCTCCTGCAGTTTAATTTCGATGCTTATTCCTTTGCTCTTTCTTTCTTTCTCTACCATTTTTAATAACAATATGCTAGAAGCTTGCCGCCAATGCCCTTCTTTTTTGCCTCATTGTGTGTAATAATGCCAAATGGAGTTGATACAATCAGTATGCCCATGCCTCTTGCCAGAAGATATCTCTTTTCAAACTTTTCAAACTCATCTTTTTTTACACTGTACCTGGGTTTTACCACCCCACACTTGTTTATGTTGCCTATAAGGTTTAGTTTAATTGTATTGCCCTTTCCATCTTTAATCTCTTCAAAATCTCCAATATAATTATTGCTTTTCATAACCTCAAGCACTTTCTTTATAATTTTTGAAGAAGGCCTAATGTTGCTTCCATTTCTTCCTGCTTTCTCATCTATTAAAATCAATGACAAGGTATTAGCTAATGTATCATTTAGTGACATTTTAACCTCAATTGTATTTTTTAAACCCAAGATCTGTTGCAGTTTCTCTAAAGCACTGCCTGCATATGCTTAGCCCATAACTGCTTATATGCCCCCTTATCCTGCCGCACCTATCGCACCTCTTAAGGGCTATACCGCATCCCCTCGTTTTAGGTACGTTGTGCTTAAGGAATTTTTTAAGCTTCACAGGCTTGGCTTTAAGCTGTCTGAATGCCTTTTTATAATTGCTGTACGTCATTTTACTCACTCATTTTCAAATTAAATGTATTTTTCAAAAAATCAATAGCCTCTTCTTTTTTTATTCTGTGTTTTCTTGGGATTATACATCTTTTTATAGCCCTATGCTTTATCCTAAACCCGCTTCTCTTAAGCGTTATGCAAACTTGCAGGCCCATAATGCCTATATCGGGGTTGTACTTTACCCCGGGAATATCAATATATTCGTTTATTCCGAAAGACACATTCCCTTCATTATCCACATTGCTTACATACAGCGTATTATCTTTTGCTTCTAGCAGCCTTTTCAATAAATCGAGTGCCCTTGCTTTTCTCAAGGTTAGCTTGCATCCTATTGGCAGCCCAGGCCTTAACCCCCACTCTTGTATTCTTTTTTTTGTAAAAGTTTTAACAGGCTTATACCCGGTTATATCGCCTATCAATCTTAGTCCTTTCTCTAATTTAGTCTGATCTTTTCCAGCACCGATATTTAAGGTGACTTTTTCTACACTTATTTGTCTCATCGAATTCATCTTCTTGTTAAACTAATTAAGGGCTTGTCTTTTCCTATTGGCAATGCATACTCCTTCAGCGTTTCAACAATGTCTCCAGACTCTGTTTTGTATAAAATCCTGTTGCCTATTATATCCTGAACTTTTCCAATTTGGCCCGTATGTTTCCCCCCTATGAGGTATATCAGGGCATTTTTATCAAAGCGGATATGTTCCTTTACCTCATTCTTTTCCCCTAAAGTCAGCAGAACAGAGTCTCCTACTTTGTAGCTGTTTTCTTTTACAAAAATGTTTTTTCCGTCATACAAGTTTAATTGTATTTTTCCTTTAACCATGCTCTTTCCTGTTATCTTGTTTAATTTAACCCCTTTTTCCTCATCCCCTATCTTAATAACATCCAGCTTTCCTTTTTTGTCTAAAATAATCCTAAAATGTTCATTTATGTCCTTTAATGATAAAACATCGAGTAAGCCGACAGGGAATCTGTAATCTTTCCTTCGGATTCCATCAACCATAACCTCTTTCTTTTCCAGTATAAACTTCACTTCCTTATTGCTATTGGCGTAGCCTAAAATATCTCTTAAAAGAACATTTAGCGGAAAAGACATGACTATCTTATGGGGCCCGGGGCTGGGCTTAGCAATATACTTTATTCCCTTCCTTTTTATTTTCCATGTTTTTGGCGCAAAATGCCTTTTCAAATGTTTTGACATGCTACTTCCTCCCCAAAACTTTATTTCTCATCTTATCATCCATATTGAGTTCAGTAATCATTAAATTTGATGGGTGTATTGGAAATCTTGCTTTCGTGCCATCTCTCTTGGCAATTTCAATACCGCTAACGTAAGCCAATGTTTTCTTTAAGTTGACCTCTTCAACCTTGCCAGTTTTATTCTTAAATTGGCCCCTCATTATCTTAACACTGTCGCCTTTCCTCACATTCATGCTTCTCTTGCCATATTTTTTATGGAGTTCCTTTGAAAGATGCGCGCCAACGAATTTTTGTTTTATATGGAGCGGAGCATTATACCTGTACTTTCTTTGCTTCCTTGGCTGTTTGCTTTTTATCCATGAGCTTGAAAATTTTGTTTTCATTTTTCCCTCAAAAAAATGACAGGAAAGTTGGGTTAAAATTGTCTGTCGCTTTCCGTTTCATACTAAAACCTCAAAATCTTAAACAACAATGCTCGCTAGTTTTGCAATTCCAGGCCATCTTTCGCACACTTCCTTTGCAATGGCCCCCTTGAATATTGTGCCTTTCGGATTTCCCTTGTCATCTTTCAAAACAACTGCAGCGTTATCTTCAAACTTTATCCTCATCCCATCAGCCCTTCTGTACTCTTTTTTCTGCCTTACTATAACAGCATAGACAACCTGTTTTCTCATGTCAGGCCTCCCCCTCTTGACAGAAGCCATCACAAGATCGGAAACACCTGCTGCAGATAGCCTTCCTTTGACGGTTTTGCTTCCCATAACTGTAAATACCTTGATTACTTTTGCCCCTGAATTATCGCAGGTTTCTACTTGGCTCCCCACATTAATTGCTTTTGTTATCCTTGCTTTTATTGCTTGCATTTATACATCCACCTTTCTCTCTGCTTTACCAGTTTGTTCTTCATTCTTTTCCACTTCTTTCTTGACTTTTGCTTCTTCTTCTGCTTCCATCCTTTCTTTGAATCCTTTTTCTTTCCCTAAAACTTCAACAATAACAAAATTCTTTGTTTTGCTTAATGGTCTGCATTCCATAATCTTAACAATATCACCCTCGTGCGCATTTATGCATGCAGGATTATGGGCTTTTACCTTGCTTTTTCTTTTTTCATACCTTTCATACTTCTTTAGGAAATGCCTGCGCTCCCAGCTCACAGTCGCAGTTTTCTGCATCTTAGCCGATATTATGGTGCCTACAAAAGTTCTTCCCCTGCATTTCAATTTGCCATGGAATGGGCAATTATCATCATCGCATTTGCCCGCAGGCTTTGCAACTTTTATTCCTATATTTTTTAGTTTCATTTTGTTTTATATTTCCTGCCTATGGATTCTGCCTACCTTACCTCTATAGTGCCTGGCAAAAAGCCCATTTTTATCAAAATAGCCTTAACCTTGCTTTTGTGGTCACCCTGCAACTCTACTTTGCCTCCCTTTACTGTGCCACCGCACGCCAACTGGGCTTTAAGTTTCTTAGCAAGATCCTTAATATCAATCTCCTTTTGGTCTATGCCCTCAATTATAGTGCAATATTTTTTGAACTTCTTCCTTTCCAGGAAGACCTTTATCAGTTGGCTTTCTTTTGCAATCGTCTCGCAAACGCAGAGCTCTTTCACCAGCCCGCACTTTGAACATATTTCACTCATGCTTTTTTCTCAGCCTCCGAATTTTTATGAGGAGACCAGGAAATTCATTTTTTTGGAATTTCCGCTGCCTCCGAATTTTTAGTTTTTTCAGATTTTTTATGATCGCTAATTGTTAATATCCTCGCAATAGTTTTCTTTATTTTTTTTATTTGCCCCGGATTCTTAATCGCAGTTCCTATTGCTACCTGGGCGTTTAGCTTAATCAATTCTTTTTTCATTTCAGCAATCTTCTCATTAAGCATATTTTTATCCATGCCTCTTATTTCCTTATTCTTCATTTTCTTCTACCTTGCCATGTGGCTTTGCGCTTTCTTCATTCATATTTTTTTCATCGGGGCTTTGTTCATTATTCTCTTCTTTCACTTTAGGTTTTTTCCTTGATTTAGGTTTTGTTTCTCGTTTGCCTTCTTCCTCTTTATCGCTAACTTCTTCTTTAACTTCCTTAGCCTCTTCAATTTTTTCTTCTTTTACTTCAATAAGCTCAACCTTATCTGGCAATTCTGTTCCAGGAGGCATTATGCTTACCTTAACTCCTATCACGCCTGTTTTTAATTTCGCTTGCGCATGCGCTTTATTCACGCCAACTAACGATATATCCCCGCATTTCTTAAGATACCCCGAGTAAAATCTCCAGGACTTGGCTCTGCTGCTGGGCACCTTGCCGCTTACTATTATCTCAATGCCCAAAGCCCCAGCTTTCATAACATCTTCCATTACCTTATGGCCTATTGCTTTAAACTTTTGAGATCCAAATCTTTCCAAAGAATCTGTGATTCTTTCCGCAATTATGTTTGCATCCAAACTAACATCAGTAACTTCGCTTATCTCTATCTGTGGGTTTTCAAGCTCAAATCTTTTTTTCAAAGTCTTTGTTAATTCCTTTATGTTCTGGCCTTTTCTTCCTACTATAAGCCCTGGTCTTGATGCATAAATTATAATTTTTTCTCCAAGAGGAGTCTTTACCATCTTTGTGTGGCTATGGCCAACATTCTTTAGATTCTCATCTATATACTCCTGTATCTGCAATTCCTTCACTTTCTGTGCTACAAATTTTCTTTCTATCATTTTTTAGGCGTTTTCTCTCCTAGAGTCTTTGTCCCCTCTTTCTTTTGTTCTCCGAAATTCTTTTTCCCTTCTTTTATTTCCTTTTTATCAGATTTTTTATCAGCAGCCTTCTCCTGAACAACAATCTCTAAATTAGTTCTCTTAGCCCACCTGCTTCTTTTTCTGCCATAATGCATAGCCTTTGCTGCTTTATTTGCATTTATATGAGTTATAACCAAGTTAGCCGTATTCATTCCCTTGAACTGTGCATTAGCCTCAACGCTGTTTATTAATTTTAAAATCTCAATTGAAGCATTTTTAGGATATCTTCCTGGCCCAATCTTCCTTTTGTGTCCTAAATTTGTGTTATACCTTCGAAATGGAATTGCCTGTTTGTGCTCAATTATTTTGCTTAAAACATCTTTCGCATAATTAACGCTCTTGTGTCTTATGAAATTGCAAATCTCTGTGCTCGGTTTAAACGAAATAGGCAGTGATCTTCCAATAGCTCTAGCCATATTTTCCTTATTGTAATCTTTTGCTGAATAGTTAGTTGCCATTTTATTTACGTTTTTATTTAACTGATAATGCGGCACTTGACCTTGTAGCTCCTATTCCTGGCGCAGAGTGCTCAACTCTCCTTCTTGTTAAAACAAACTCCCCTAGGCAATGCCCAATCATCTCCTCAATAATTATTACCGGAACAAACTCCTTGCCGCTATGGACCTTTATTGTTTTTCCTATCATCTCAGGCAAAATTATCATATCCCTGCATTGTGTTTCAATATTGCTTTCGTTTTTCTTTATCTTTTTGAGCAAAATCTTTTGCTGTTCTGTAAGTCCTCTTTTAAGGCTTCTTCTCTGTCTTGCAGGCAGTAAGCTGGCCAACTCATTCAAGCTTAGCATCTTTAACTCTTCAAGTGTTTTTCCCCTGTAATTAAATTCTTTTTTTGCCATTTACCTTTTCCTTCCCGTTCTGCTGGGAGCAATTTTTCCGACTTTTCTTCCAGGAGGGGCATTTCTTGAAGATTGCGTAGGCCCTCCTTTTGATACCCTCGATGCCCCGAAAGGATGATCTACAGCATTCATTGATGTCCCTGAAACTTGAGGCCACAATTTATTTTTTGCCTTCATAGCATAATACCTTGTTCCTGCCTTTAAGAAAGGCTTTTCTTTTCTGCCGCTGCCAGCAATTACTCCAATTGTAGCCCTGCATTCAGGCAAAAATTCCCTTCTTTTTGCAGAGGGCATCTCCACAACAATTATATTTTGCATCTTAGTAATTATTTTTGCAAAACCCCCTGAAGACCTTACAAATTTTCCGCCATCTCCGGGAAAAGATTCTATGTTATAAATAGCAATTCCTTCTGGTATGTTCTTTAATGGCACAACATTTCCAATTTTTACCTCAGCACTAGTCCCAATTGCCACATTTTCCCCGACTCTTACCCCTTCCGGAGCTTGCAATAAAACCAGGCTTCCATCTTCATACTCTACTTGCGCAAGAGGCGCGCTATGGCCTTGGCAATGTATTAAATCAATTATCTTTCCAGTTAATGTTGTTTCTTTATTATACCCCTTATATTCGCTTCGTCCTTTATACCTAAAACTAGGGGCCCTGTACCTGGGGCCTCCCTTGCCTCTAGCCTGTTGTATTAAATTCTTGCCCATTTTAAAAACCTCACATTAATCCTAGCTGAGTGGCTATATCAATTGCCGGGGTTTCATTTGAAAATTTTACATATACCCTTTTTTCTCCATTTTGTATGTATGTCCTTACAGTATCAACTTTAGCTTTAAACATCTCCTCAATTGCTTTTTTAATTACCTCCTTATCGGCATCTATTTCTACCACAAAAATCAGCTTATTCTGGCTCTCCATAAGCCTTATTGATTTCTCTGTCGATAAGGGGTATTTGATAATTTTGTGCGGATCCATTTTACCTAAACAGTTTTTCTTTTTCCAAAGTTTCAATTGCATCTGCAGTCCATAATGTCAATCTTCCAGGAATCTCTCCACCAAGCAATTCTACATTCAGGTTCTTTACATTGACAATATCTACTCCAGGGATGTTATTTGCAGATTTTATTATGCTGCTGTTTTTTGAAACAACAATTAATAGGCCATTTGCCTTTTTGTATTTTCTTCCCCTGGACTTTCCTTTTCCACTTCTAACTTTTTTTTTGTCAGATCTTTCCAATTCTTTTTCTAGCCCAAAAGCCTTCAGGGCATTTATTACGTCTTTTGTCTTGGTTAGCTCTTCAAATTTTTTGTCCAGTGCAAAAGGATAATTTTCAGGTGTTATATGCCCTCTCTTTTTAACCAGCTCATTAATCACAGTAGCCGAAATTCCTATTCTTATTGCAGTTTTTCTTTCCTTTTTGTTTATTTTTTTTTGCAAGCATTTTTCAGCTTTCGGAGGATGGGCTCTCCTTCCGCCTACTGTATTTGGTGCAAACGCGCCAACCCAGTTCATTCGCGTCCCTCTCCTGGATAATATCTTTCTTGGTGTTCTTGATATGCCTAAACCATATGATCCTCTATACCTTCTTCTTCTTTTTGAAAGTGTTGAAGATGACCTCTTCCCTGCTTCCTTCATAGATCCATACGGTTGCCTATTATTGCTTCGTAACGCAAGAACAGCTCTTCTCATCAAATCAGTTCTTACATCTTCTTTAAACTGCGTAGGCAGATTTATTTCCCCCACTTTGTTCTTCGAAATATCTAAAATATTTAGTTTCATTTTAAACAGGTGCTTTAGTTAAATTTATGTATTGTATTGGTGGAGGGCTGTTAGGTATGTTTTTGGCAGGCCTCATAGCTTCATTTATTCTTATCAGTCTCTTTTTAGCGCCAATAACAGAGCCTTTAACAAGGATATAATTGCTTTTTATAACGCCATAATTTTCAAAACCGCCTTTTTTGCTTATTTCATTCGAATTGCCAATTTTCAAAAGCCATTTGTTTTGCTCTGTTCTTAAGTGGTAGCCCATTTTCCCAGCTTTAGCAACTCTCCACATAATATGGCCTTGGGCATTCCATCCGCCCAGGCTTCCGGGGTTTCTTCTGCTTTTCTCTGTTTTATGCTGCTTTAACGAAATTCCAAATCTTTTTACAGGCCCTTGCACGCCTTTGCCCTTAGAAACTGCATGTATATCCAATTGCTGGCCTTCCTTAAACACCTCAGAAATATTTATTTCCTTTCCAATTTTGCTCTTTGCATAATTTAATTGCTCTTCCTTATTGCCTCCAACAGCAATCTCAAATACTTCTGGTTTTTTCTTTCCAATGCCCGTATGGCTTGGCAGAGTATGCACTAATAACATTATATAATCAAAATCTTGAGGAATACCTTTAATTTTACCTTCATCATTTTTCTGCTTTTTTGGCAATATTAGGGTTCTCCCAAGATCTTTATCCACATTCTCAGAAAAAATTTCAGAAACAAGTTTTGAGCCATTTATCATATTTTTATAAAATCGTATAGAAGCAGCCTTTAATGGCGGGCATTCAATAATTGTCACAGGGCAAGAAATGTCAATGCCTTTTGTTGTTGATGTCTTTCTGTTGTCGTTAACTATCAGATGGGTCATGCCAACCTTATAGCCGGCAAACCCCAAGGGCTTTGCTTCTTTGCTTTTAGCCCAAGTCCTGACTCTAGCAAAAGCTCTCTTTGACCTTTTTCTTGGCCAATACTGCAAACTTCCTCTTCTCGGTACTCTTACTTGTGGCATCTTTGTTTGTTGCTTGAATCACCCCATATTGATCTCACATAGATAAATATGTATAAGGTAATTGTCTATGCAAAAAGCCTTTTATTGAAGTCCTTTTGTAGAAAACAGTCTTGTACATCGAAAATGCTCAGCATTTTCTGGGTTAAGAACAAAATTCTTAACAAACTGTACTGAAAAGGACATCTTTTCAGGCTGATTTTAATATTTGGATAATATGCCTTGTTTATAAAGGTTTTGGAAACCAAAGCCCAGGAAGTTTTTAAAAATTTCTGCTGATTGTTATAGTTGTTTCTTATTGCTGGGTGAAATGGCTTTTTTATCCTTCTTATCAGTATTTTTCTTTCCCCAATCATCTTTTTCTAAATGCTTCGACTTCCTAACAACATAGATAACAGGATTCTTTATTTTATTGCATAAATTGTCTGGCTTGCAGATTCCAATATCTAAGTAGTAAGCTGAATTATTGCAATTTGGTGGCAATATCTTTTTCTTTTGTTGCTTATGGTACCTTAACTGTCCAAGTAAATTAACTTCTCTTAAAAGTTCTGGATTTTTTTTGTTCCATTCTTTCAATCTTTTTTCAATAGAATCATAATCCCATCCAGCAGATACAAGAAAATTAATCAAAACAAAAACAAATCTTTTTCTTCCATCTTTAAGCCCTGCTAGGCCCAGTTTAATGCAGGGGGGAAAGAGCTCCTCAGGAACCGCATCTTCCAGAATTTCAAATTTCTTCTTTTCCTCAAAGTCAATTTCATCTACCCTCGGGTTAAAATCAAATGCTTGAACAATCAACCTACTCGCTTCACCCTTAACAACATTTTCTCTGTCCAAAAATTTAAATTCAGAAATTTTAACATTTTCTGGTTTTGTACTATCCTTTTTAAATCTTAGGACATCATCTTGATCTAATGGTAATGACACTAAACCAGATTTTTCATGCAATGAGTAGGGAATTCTGTAAAGGTGCCTAGAAGAAATTAAGATAGTGTCTATATTTAATACAGATAAAGTATTAAATTTTCTAGAGTAATCATTTGATCCACAATTACATATTCCACTTTCAAATTTTTCCATAAATATATTGCATTTAATACATTTCATATAAGGCTCATTAGCTACTATTACCGAACCACATTTTTTACATAAAAATTCAGTTCTTTTTTCTCTTTCTTTTTTAATAACTTCATTACATCTCGAACAATATCTTGTTGTTAACTCATCCATACTTTTTTTTGTTGCTTCTATAATATCCTTTAATAGAATTGTATTTTTTTTTCCAAAAATTATTTTTTCATTTTCAATTTTAATGTGATTTGAGCTTATATAATCAAGTAGATACAAAGTTATTTTTTGTGGAGCGTATGGGAACAATTCTTTGGTAGGAATTTTATTAATTTTAATTGGAAATGATTCAAATGGAATACCGACATGGAAGCCTTTGTTTCCAGAAAATTTTACTGATATAGCTTTGATGTTATGCTCTTTTAAGGATTCTATTACAAGCCACGTTATCAATCTAGATAATTCCCACATAGGACAATCAATATCCAAAACCAAATCCCAGCCAATCCTTAACGAATCCATCTCATTCTTTTTCATGTTTGGATTCAATTGTAGAGGATTGCTCCATAATTCCTCAGATGCGTGAAAAGAAGTAGCTTTTTGCTTAGCCAATTCCAGAATATCATTAGGATTATTAAGAACATCAGGCCTAGAGCCGAATTTGTCATCAAATCTAACCGCAATTTCCCTGTTCTTTGCAGCTTTTATTATCTCTTCTTGTATGTCCCTTCTTTTATAATAGCTTAGAGTTACATTTAAAGGCAGCATACGCTATGGTAGTCTTTTGCAATATTTAATTGTTGCCATTAATCAGATATTAATTAAAACTTCAGAAAAAGAATTTTCCGAGCATATAGACAAAACAGTCTTTAAAGCAATTAAGTTAATTCCCTTACTGCATAATGTGTTGTAATTAAAATTACAACTCCAATAACTAAAGAAACCCACGAGCTTAATTCCCTATTGTTTGGGAGTAGATACATATCAAGCAACTCCCATATCCCCCTCCAAAAAGAAACAACTGCAAAACCAATTAATAACGCAAATATGACTTGCTTAAATTTGCTCATCCGCTTAAATTTTTTATACATATAATCTTAAAGTAAAACAATGGAATATAAATCTTTCTAAAACCGCAAACTTAATTAACCTTTAAACTTTCTTAAACACAAAATGGTGCTGCTGAAATCACTAGAAAGGTTAAAAATAGGAGATAAAGCTCCAAACTTTAATCTAAAAGGGGTAGATGGAAAAACACACAGCTTAGACGATTTTAATGATGCAAAAGCATTATTAGTGATTTTTATGTGCAACCATTGCCCTTACGTCAAGCCTAAAATAGAGATAATAAAAAACTTGCAGGCAAAGTACAAAAATAAAGGCCTAATTGTAGTAGGAATTAATGCTAACGAATCAAAAAATTACCCAGAAGACAGCTTTGACGGAATGATTAAAACAGCCAAAGAAAAAAAAATCAATTTCATTTACTTGTATGATGAAACCCAGGAAACTGCAAAATCCTATGGCGCAAGTTGCACACCAGACCCTTTCTTATTTGACAGCAAAAAGAAATTGGTTTATCATGGAAGATTTGATGACGCACTAGAGCCAGGGCAAACACCTACAACAGCAGATATGGACGAGGCAATACAATCAGTTTTATCCGGAAAAAAACCAAAGCATGAATTTCTTTATTCTATTGGATGTTCTATTAAATGGAAGAAATAAATACATTTAACCTAAAACTTATAGATTTAGGAATATTTTTAAAGAATAATTTAAAAATATAAATTATGAGAATAAATACTCCTAGGATTTCATTAATCTTGGTTAATTTAGTTCCTTTGGTCGGCATGTTCCTGGGATGGTCTTTGTTTTCAGTACTTTTTTTCTACTGGTTTGAAAGTTTAGTAATAGGTTTCTTCAACATTTTTAAAATGCTCATTGCTCCAGCCTTTCCAGCAAAATCCTATGAAAAGGCAAGACCACTCTCAAAACTGCTCTTTTTACTCCCAAAACTATTTACTATATTTTTCTTTACAATCCATTATGGTCTCTTTATGGCAGTTCATTTCATTTTTATAATTGCAATCTCTTCATTTCCTGATGGTGCTGCACTAAGTTTTTCCTTACTAAAAGACTCAATATTAGGATTGTTCTTGCCTTTACTCTCTCCTTTTATAAGCCATGGAATATCTTTCTTCCATAACTTCATTGGGAAACGAGAATACAAAGAAACATCTACAATGCAGCTTATGACTTCCCCTTATAAAAGAGTAATACTGATGCACATTACCCTGCTTTTCGGAGGTTTTTTGATAATGTTAACAGGTATACCTATCTATGCAATGATACTATTCATCATTCTAAAGACAATTATAGACCTTAAGGCCCATAACAAAGAACACGTACACTTACATAGCTTCTAATCTTTTTATGCGCTCTTCAATTGGAGGGTGTGTCAAAAATAAGTTGGTTACAAACCCGGTCTGTTTTCTAAATGGCGTAGAAATAAAAAGATGCGCTGTAGCCTTATTGGCTTTATCTACCAAAGGATCAGGATCTTTAGAAATCTTTCTTAAAGCGCTTGCTAAGCCCGGAGGATATCTTGTCAGAACCGCTCCAGAAGCATCTGCCATGAATTCACGCTTTCTGCTGATAGCAAGTTTTACCAACTCGCCAATAATTGGAGCTAAAATTGCCAAAACTAATCCTACGGCAATCAGAACTACAGTTATTTGTCCACTGCCTTTAGAATCACGTTTTCCACCATGGCCACCCCATAAAAAAGATCTCAATAAAAAGTCACTGAGCAATACCACTATGCCGACTAAGACAGCTGTCAGCATCATAAACCTGATGTCATAATTTTTAATGTGTGACATTTCATGCCCAATAACGCCTTCAAGCTCCTGCCTGCTCATTGTTTTCAATAAGCCAGTTGTAACTGTTATAGATGCATTTTTAGGATCCCTACCAGTAGCGAATGCATTTAATGCAGAATCATCTATAACATAAGCTTGCGGAGTTGGAATTCCGGCAGAGATAGCAAGCCCTTCAATTGTATGATATAAGTGGGGGTATTCTTTTTTTGTGGCAGGCTTTGCTCCAGACATTGATAATATCATATTTTTTCCAGAGTAAAACCCAATCATGGAGTAAATCAAGGAAAAAATAACCGCTATGCTCAATCCAAAATATAAATTATCATAAAAAATTCCGATTATTGCCCCTAAAACTCCTATTACCAATATAAAAACAAGCATGAGAAAAACGGATTTTATCTTATTATTTTTGACTTCATTAAACATTATTCTCATTTAAGGCACCCTGATACAAATTAAAAAATAAAAAAATTAGAATTGTACTTTAACGTTCTTCTTTTCTTGACCAGTAGCTTCGAATGAAGCTTCTTTTTTGAAATTGAGTTGGTTTGCAAATATACTGTTTGGGAATGTTTCAATCTTTGTGTTAAAGACCATCACCATATCGTTATAATGCTGCCTTGAGTAAGCTATCTTGTTTTCTGTTCCAGTTAACTCCTCCTGCAATTGCATGAAATTTTCATTAGCTTTTAATTGCGGGTAATTTTCTGAAACTGCAAACAAAGATTTTAATGTTTGTGAAAGCATATTAGAAGCCTTAGCCTTGCCTTCTACAGTATCAGCTTTCAATATGGCAGACCTTGCTTTTGTAACGTTTTCCAAAACGCTTTTTTCATGCTTCATATAGCCTTTAACAGTCTCAATTAAATTTGGAATAAGGTCATTCCTTCTCTTCAGCTGGACATCAATCTGCGCCCACGAATTCTTAACCTGGTTTCTCAGGCTAATTAAGCTGTTATACAAAAAAATTATGAACAGCACAATTACAGCAATTACTATTAATGTTATTGTCAAAGGACTCATTTATACCACCTCACACTTTTGCATATGTTTTAAGTATAAAAAGTTATCGAATATCTCAAAATTCATTCTTTTTATTTGTCTTATTCATTCCAAACTCTGATACTCCCTGTCCACAATCTCCTTTATCTTCTCTGCTTTCTTTTCTCCAATGCCCTCTACTTCCTTAAGTTCTTTTTGCTCGGCATTAATAACATTCTTGACACTTTTGAAATATTTAAGCAATGGCTTTGCTAAGCCAGAGCCAACTCCCGGCAAAGAACTTATAATATACTCCTGCTGCTCTTTAATGCTCAAATTCTTTTTCTCTGGATGCAAAGAAAAATCCTTTCCAGTTTCTTCCTGCTCTCGTTTTGCAATTATGTTAAACAGCTGTGCAGTGTCCTTGAAGTTTTTGGTATAAAGAATTGGAACACCATAGCTTACAGTTATTGCTGCCAGCATTCCTCTTATAGCATTCGCATGCACATTCCTCACAGAATAGATATCCTCAATTCCTTCTATAACCAGCAAAGGCCTCTCAAAATTATTCTTCAGATTTTTAATCTGCTGCAATAGCCTTCCATCAATAATGCTCTGGACAAAATCCTCTACAGTCTTAAACTCGACTCCAACCCTTGAGCTTAAAATATAATCTGCATTTGGCAAAGCTTCAAGCTTTAATTCAACGTTCATCTCTATAAGCTCTTTTATCACTCCAGAGCCTTTCTCCCTGTAATCAGCAAAGATTTTTATCTTGTCTTCCTTGATATAGTGTGTAATCTTTTCCTCTTTTGTGTTTATGAATAAAGTCAATTTTTTCTTTAAATTGTCTAAATTCCTGTACATCCTCTTTTCTTTGTGATGTGCTGACCATCTAAAACCCTCATCCATGGTATCTTTAGTCATCAAAACAATTACCTTTCCTTCCCCATGCCTTCCTGTTCTGCCTCTTCTCTGTATCTGCCTTATTGCGCTTGGAATAGGCTCGTAAAAAATAACAGTATCTACTTGAGGAATATCCAATCCCTGCTCTCCAATAGAAGTTGCAACCAAAACATTAAACTTCCCTTCCCTGAACTCATCTAGGACAGCTTTCTGCTCTTTTTGGCTTAATCCAGTATCCCCTTTTTTCAGCTGGCCTACGAATAATTTTGATTTAATATTTTCAATTGTGTTTAGCTTCTCAACAACGTCAGCAGCATTATCCCGGTACTGATTGAAAACAATTATCTTATTTTCTTTATTTTCTTTGATTTCATTTTCAACAATCTTTTGCAGCTCTACTAATTTTGGATGCTCAACCTTTTCCTCATGTAATTTTGAAACCTTGATAAATGCAGAACGAAAGTTAAGGTCTTTGACAATATTTTTTACAGCCTTTACTTTTGTAGTGCTTGCATCTCTGTTAAACCTTTCCATATATTTGTGTAATGGAATTATGCCCTGTGTTTCTAACAGCTCAAAAGCATGATGAATTTTCATTATCTCTGCTAAAACAGAAATTGCATTCCACAAAACAAAATCTTTTTCTCCAGAAGAAACTCTTCCTCTTAACTGTGCTTGCAAGCTTAGTAACTCAGTTTTGCTTACATACTTTAGGTTAGTTCTTCTTAAAATTCCCCATTGCTTTAATTTTTCAAGCCTGTCATTCAAAAAATCCTGCAAATACTTTCTGGCTTCTAAGAATATTTTTGGCAGCTCAACATTCACCCAATTAATATCAATTTCATAGACATACGGCTTTACATCGGGGTCAGTATCAGTCCTTATCTCAATTTCTTCTATGTATAGATTCTTGCAGACTTCCTGGATTTTTTCCAAATCAGATCCTGGAGAAGCAGTCAAGCCAATAATCCTGGGAAATCTTGATTTATTATGGTACTGTTTTGCAACCCATGTATAAGAATAATCTTTAACAGCATTATGAGCCTCATCTGCTATAACCAAAGAAACATTTTCAAGGTCAATTCTGTTATTTATTATATCATTCTCAATGCATTGCGGTGTGCTTACAATTACAACAGCATTTTTCCAAAACTCTTCTCTTTTAGCAGGAGATACAGAGCCCGTGAACAACACAATCTTATTTTCATCAATATCTATGCATTCCTTGACTTCATTGTATATCTGCTCAGCTAATGGCTTTGTCACTGTTAAAAATAATATCTTCGAATTGGGATAAGAATTAAGCCTATGCGCAGCAGCCAGTATAGCTGTTTTTGTTTTTCCCAGGCCAGTAGGCAATATAACTAAACAATTTCCCTTGGCGCAGGAAGCCATAATTGTTTCCTGATACAGCCTTGGAGTAAAATTTTTTATATTTACCATGCCCCTAAAGAATACGTTTTTATTTATATATATTGTGAGTTTTTGAATTATAATATAATAAACTTAATAAGGAGTTATTTAACTCATCTCTTTTATGGATTACCTAATTTTATTGCTTATCGCAGTAAGCCTTGCATTGGATTGCTTTACTGTATCTGCATGCATTACAAGCATAAAAAAAATTCAAAGTAAATTTTACTTAATAGTGCCGCTGCATTTTGGTTTGTTTCAGTTATTTATGACTCTTATTGGATATTATTTTGGGCTTGGTTTTAAAAGTTTGATTGAGGGGTTTGACCATTGGGTAGCATTCGGGCTTTTGTCAATTATCGGCATAAAAATGATAGTTGAATCTGTTAAAGATTCCCATAAATCAATAGACATTCATTCAGAATTTAACATTATAATGCTTTCAATTGCCACAAGCATTGATGCTCTTGTTATAGGGCTCGCATTCAGCTTTAATGGCTTTGACATCTTTATCTCAGCATTAATTATCGGAATAATTTCATTTTTAATCAGCCTTATAGGGCTTTTGTTGGGCAAAAAAATACACAATTTAAGAATTGGGTATATAGGGGTTTTAGGCGGGCTTATATTAATAGGGATTGGAGTAAAAACACTGGTTTCTCATATTTTTGTGTGATAGAAAAAACTTCAATGAATTTAATGCAATCTATAATATCTTAGCTAGATTGTGCAGCTTTTTCTTCTTTTCTTATATCCTTAACAGACTTATATAAAAAATACCCTATCGCGCCAAAAGTTACAGCTGGAGAAAGCCAGCTTGGAATATGCATGCCAAAGCTGTCTGCAAGCATTACAATTCCAATGGCAAATATGGAGTACATTGCCCCATTCTTTAGGTACTTGTACCTTTTTATTCTTTCAATGTTGCTTATTGTAAGCTGCCTCACAACCATAGCCCCTATTCCGTTTCCAAGCAGTATTAATGGTATAGAGAAAGTAAATGCAAACGCCCCTAAAACGCCGTCAACAGAAAAAGTCGCGTCTATTACCTCAAGATAAAAAATCTTGCTTATATCTGTCATTTTTGCGCTGCCCTCAATCATATTTTTTTCCGCCTGCTCTGCATTTTCCTTGAATCCATGGGTTATGAAAAACGCGGTTGAGCCTACAACTGCCCCAAAAGCCATTAGCGGGTTTATTTTGATTGAAAACCACACTATTAGTGCAAGTAAAACAGACACGACTGCAAAAAACCAGACTCCCCTTTTGTGTATAAATTCTTCTCCGATTAAGCCGTAATGCTTCGGCTCAATAAACAGCCAGTGGAAAAACAAAAACACAAGGAATGTTCCCCCACCTATCAATAGTATTGGAGCAGATTGCTCAATTGCGCTTGCAACGCCGGGGTCAGAGCTGTAAGACGCTTTAAATGCGCCTATTAACCCAAGGCTAGGGTTGTTTGCAAGGAGTATAAGCCATGGGAGCATTCCCCTCACAACAAAAACCGCTATTATAATCCCCCAGAATAAAAACCACTTTCTGCCTTTCTTGGACATTGTCCCCAGGACTTGCGCATTTATGATGGCATTGTCCACGCTTATAATTATCTCAAATAGCACCAATCCTGAAATTATCCATAAAATTGAAAGCCATTCCATTTTGCTTAGAATGATATATCCCTTATGTATCCTTTATTGCAGAGGTGGTAGCCGAATAAAATTCCCAAAACAAATAAGATTATAACAACTTTTCTGCTGCCGTAATACGTTCCTGCCATATACCCTATCAGAAACCCGATTAGTATTATATAATAGGGGAATGTGAGCTTTTTCTTTCTATCATACAATAACTTGCCGCCAATCATGCCGCTTAGGAAAACAACAATATAGCTTATAACCGCACTAAAGCTTGTAGCCCACAAAGCAAATATAAATCCTATAACCATAATTACAAAAAAGAAAAACTCTGCCCAGTTCTTGAAAAAAAAGTCTACCATTTTAATTTTCAGCCTCTAGGGGTATCTCCAAGCCCTGTTTTCAAAAAATATGTAGTATAAAATCCATAAAACTACGCCAATGAAAAATGATGCTATTAACGCAACACCTACACTTAAGTTAGAGCTTAATAATATTGCTGCTGCTGCAACACCTGCTACTGCAAAAGCATAAAGCATCCTGCTGCCATAAAAAGTCCTGCTGCCGTCCAACGGAGGTATAGGAAGTATGCTGTACACAGCATAAGCAATGTTGAAAGCAATTGCCTTCTCTACTAAAGAAGTAGCTACAACTGCGCTTAATGCTTTGAATAAAGCAGCCAGCAAAATAGTAGCAAAAGGGCCTGTTGCTGCAATTAATCCAACAGCCCAGTAATTTATATCATACCTGAACCATCCTAGCCTATGCCCAGCCATATGATGCACAACAAGGCCTCCTGGAAGTATGAGCCAAACATACCCATTAGTCAAAAATGCAATTATCAAGCCAAATAACAATCCATAGCTCCACATCTTCCATTCTAATCTATATCCAGTTCCCAAAGACCATATTCTCTGGATAGATAAATGCACCAAAAAAGACAATGCAACTATCAAAATAGCATTAAAGAAATTAAACAACCCTATTCTAAAGCTAAAAACATCTCCATAACCCCATTCCTTAAAAGAAATAATAAAAGCTATAACTAAAACGGCGATAATAAGGCTTCTTATCTCTAATGGAGTAAACCTAAAATATCTCTTTATCTTGTCTGTTAAATCAACAATTTCTCCCATTAACTTTACTTTTACAAATATTATATTTAAATATATTGATTTAATAGGCTAATAAAATAATAATCTTACCCCACCCCAAAAGTATAACTAATGCTTGGCTTTTTTACCAGCTCTAAAATATCATCTTCATGTCCTGCTCCAACGATAGCCAGTATTTTTTTATCTT
>Ga0209541_10001751_pt1 | contig 42414 bp, 47 predicted proteins | sample RifCSPlowO2_01_FD_184027 | JGI IMG/M metagenome (GOLD analysis project Ga0209541, IMG submission 184027) | Groundwater microbial communities from Rifle, Colorado - Rifle CSP2_plank lowO2_0.1 (SPAdes) (version 2) | ecosystem: Environmental > Aquatic > Deep subsurface > Groundwater | place...
TACAATTCTCTTTATACCCCCCATTCAAAAATTCATCAAAATCTTTACTAAGTGTTTTAAGCATAACATCATAAGCCTTGAAATTTATATAAATCTATTCCTTAGCTTAAAAGCCGATTTTTACAAGAAAACCCCCTAACTTCACAGAAAACTTTATATATTGTATAAATTCTTTATTCTTACATTAACCCTGAGGTGGTCATGATGAATAAGAAAGGAGATATGTCCCTTACAACTGTAATAACAGGAATTATACTTTTAATAGTTTTATTAGTAGTAGTGTTTTTCTTTACAGGAACATTCAATACTATTGGAAAGAAATTAGGTTTTATTTCAGGTACACTTGGAGATGATTTATCTATTACTGTGCAAGCTTGTCAAAATTATTGTGAAACTGCAAAAAATTTGCCTAATCCATTAGAAAGAATAAAGAGTATGCCTTTTTGTACTAAACCATTTGCAATTGATAAAAACAATGATGGAAAAGTAGAAGAAGACGAATTAACAATTAAATGTACAGAACCTCCAATAAGTGCTAAATGTATGATTCCAGATATAAATGGAATAGAAAAAGAAGCAATATGTTAATTAAGAGTTCAAAAAAAGGAGAGTTATCCTTAGAAACAGTAATCATAGCAATAATTGCTTTAATTGTTTTGATTACAGTTATTTTAATTTTTAGTAAACAAATAAGTAATGCTGCTTCAAGTTTGTTTGGCGTTGCAGACCAAACAAATAGTACAATCTCAAATTTAAACATTGCAGAATCAATCAAAAAATGAAAGATGATATCTTCAAAAAGAGGCGATACAACAACCCTAGAATTTGTTCTTAGTTTTGTATTCATTCTAATCATTATTGCTCTTGTTGCTACATTTCTAATTGCCTATTTTAGCAAACCTTTATTCAAAGATGAAACTGTTTTGATTATGGATACAATCTCAACAGAATATGATAAATGTTCTAATTATCAGATTAGCAATTGTTTATGCTATGTTAATTATATGGATTTACCTCAGGAATATGTTATTGAACTCAGCCCTGGAAAAATTAAACTTTCTGATTCAGATGAAAAAGACATTATTAACTTAGAATTAGTAGTAGAAGAAAGAAAAGTTCAAAGTAAATACTTTGCAGGTTTATTATATAAGGCAGAGTTAGATCAATCTGAAGTTCCATTTACTTATACACTTAAAAAACTAGAAACTTCAAAAGATTTAATAAAAATAGAAGGTTTTAAAATTTCTAAAGAAGATAAAGAAAAATACTTAAAACTAGGACAACCAAATCAACCAAGTAGTTTCTTAATTCTAAAAACTAAAGAAAGTCCCATACTTATAACCTTTAAAGGTTTATCAAGTATTTCTAAAATAAGAGAACTAGAAAATATGCTTCCTTATTGTAATGAAAACAAATTAAATATTATAGTCTCAAAACCCCATCTTAACATAAACTCTTTAACTCTCATAAATTTTAATAATTTGGCAATACCGAATAGTATAGCGCCAATCTCCTCTTCTAAATCTTACAACAAATTCATACTCAATTCAGATTTGAATAGAGACAAAATTTATTCAGACAATATTAATTCAATTATTATCTTTGAAGTAAATTATGATGTCACAGAAGATTCAGTAGAAGCAAAATTCCTTCCAAATAGTATAAATTCAAAATTATTTGCAGACAATATCGCCTCAAAATTAAAAGAAAAAAACTCTAAATCTGAATTAGATAACGAAGCTACTCAATTTGAAGATTTAGAAATTACCGAAGGTATACCTGCAGAAGATTTAGTAAAGATTCCGATAGTAAAAGTAGTAATAAATGATTATATAAAAGAAAATACAAAGTTCAATTTTACTAATACTGATGAAATAAAAGGAATTCTTTACGAGATTAAGGGCGCATTAGATGCAACTCAATCAAATCAAGCCTTAGACAACACACAAAAAAGCTTAGAAATCAAGGGCTATGAGCTTGAAATTACTGGAACAAACAATTGGGTAGATATTTGGAATAAATTAAAGATAACTACAGAAGAGGGAAAATTAGATTTAATCTCAGTAAATCCATTTATGAAAGATGTTTCTCTAAAAGATGGTGTTTACAAATCTGGAACCCAAGATTTCATTCTAAACACAAACAAAATCATTCTACCGCTTATAGAAATAAAATATGTACAAATAGATCCAATAAACAAAAAGTTTAGACTATCAAATATAAATGAAAAAGTAAAGTTTGATGATGTTTTAAATATTATAAATATAAAAACTGAAGCCCAGAAAAAAGCATTCCAGATTTTAAATGATTTAAAAGAAGATGCACAGGGAAATCTAATAAGCGTAAAATCCAAGGGATTCTATTATTATGACTCTCAAGCAAAAATTCAAAAGCAATATTATCTAGAACCAAATAAAGAATACAAATACGATGAAACTTTATACACCCCTTTCAAATAAAAAAGGAACTGATTTAGTTTTTTATGAAACTGCAGAAATGATTTTTATAGTTATCGTTATAGTTATGATTTACTTTTCAATAAACAATGTTTTTTCAACAGAAAAATTAGCCAATCAAATAGCTTCAGAAGAAATTCCAAAATCAGCATTATTAGTAGATACTTTCAGAGATAACACTAAAGTAAATTATTACTATCCAAAAAAAATCAGAATAAAAAGTTCACTAGAAAATGATTTACTTCATCTTTATTTTTCAACAGGCAAGGAATCTAGAGCAGAACACATAATTATGCCTCCATTTATCAAGGAAATAAACCTTGAAAAACAAGCAGTTTCAATTGAAAAAGATTCAGGAGAAGTAAAAATAACATGAACAAAAAAGGTTCAGGTGGAACAGGAGGATTCAAAGGAGGGTATTATGTCTTTGCACTTTTTTTAATCACTATTGGATCTTTTTTAATCATACCTCAGATAAAATCTCTCCATATAGACAAAATTTATTTTGATGCTGACAAATCTTTAATATTAAATAGAGCAATACAATGTTTGTCTACAGAAGACTTAGGAGTAATAGACAAATCAAAATTTAATGATCTAGATACATGCTTTAAAGGATATAATCAGCTTTACATAACTATACACCTTTCAATTGAAGAGTATGAATCTTCAAAATATAATATAGTTTTAAAAAAAACAATAGGAAAAGAACACCCAACCGTTCTATCTTCACAAACTTATATTTTAATCACAGATGGAAAAGAAATAAATAAGGGGAGATTGACAATTGAATATCTCAAATAAAAAAGGACTTTATCCAAAAGATTCAGGAGATTTAGTATTTGCTTCAATATTACTAATATTCGGAGCAGTGCTAGTCTTTGTTCTTTCATCTACAGATATAACTAAAACAATAGAAAGTCCAATAGCTACTTTTCAAGAATACAGAGGATTAACAGAATTAAATTTCCAGGTTTCTCCGGATTTAGAACCAAGAATTGCCTTATTAAATTTTTTAAGAACTCCTGTAGAAAGTAAATCTATTGCTGATTTAATTATTGAAAATAACAAAGATAATTCAAAAATAATTAGAGAGAATGGAAAATTTGCCTTAAACTCAATAAGTGCTGGAAATGCAGGAATTTACATCTTGGGTGATTTAGTTGCAAGTAAGGGCCCAATAAAATATGACTCAGAATTAACTTATTATCTGCCAGGAAATAAAGGTTTAATACCTATTATTTTGAAATGGGGAGAAGATCCAGGAAAACAAGATTTTATCTTAATGGAGATGGCTAGAATATGAAAAAAGGAATGTTTATGACTTCAGGAATTATAGGGGCCTTAATAATATTTTTAGTAATTAGCATTTTCATTGCAGATAAAACAAATAAAACTTATCGTCTAGAAGAAAATACAACCTTGCTTACAGATATAAATAAAGTAGTCTGGGATACAGAGTATATTAGTTTATATTATGAAAAAGCTTTAGATATTTCTATTACTCAAGCAAAATCAGATTCAAATATTCTTACAACTAAAAATTGTGGTTCTATTAGTTATAATTCAGAAACAGTTTATTTGATAGCTAATAAAGAAAATCTTTGTAATATTGAAAAAGATAAACTAAAAAATTTATTTTTCAATAAAATTGTTGAAAACTTTAATTATTATAATCAAGAAATACAAAAAAATTCAGAATATAAATTAAAGAATGAAGATTTTTTATTAAGCATTCAAAATGAAGATATTACACTTAATTCTAAATCTGGAATAGAATTAGAAATTTCATCTTCAGAAAAGATATTAAAAAAAGAATACACTATAACCCATTCAAAACCCTTTAGTCTAACAATACATCTAGATTTTTTTGAAGAATATTCAACAACAATAAGTTCTCTAAAATTATTAATTTCTTGCCAACAGAAAAATGATAATATTCAAGAATGTGCAAAAACAAAAGACTATAGTTTTAAATTAACTCAAATAAATAAAGAAACATATAAACTAAAAGACACAAAAAATAACCTAGAATTATTTATTTCAATATAAACTTTTTATAGAGTATATTGGAGAATACATATCTATTTATACCCCAAAATCCTCAAAAATTTGAAATGTTTACTCTTGGTTTTGATGAACTTAAAAAGAGAATTATGGAAGAAAAAGGGCTTTCTTCTGATGAAATAGATTCTAAAGTTAAAGAAAGAATGGACAAACTATCTGGTTTGATTTCTAAAGAAGGTGCAATCCACATTATCGCAAATGAGCTTGGAATGAAACTTCTTAATCTTAATAAAAAGCGTGTAAAAATAAATCAATTATCGCCTGGGATGAGAGGTATTGAGCTTAGTGGTAAAGTGGTTAATTTCTATGGGATAAAAGAATTCAAAACAGAAAAACGTTCTGGAAAAGTTGCAAGTATGCTAATTGGAGATGAAACAGGAAAGACAAGAATTGTTATCTGGGAAGAAAAATTAATGCCCTTAATAGAAAACATAAAACAAGATGATATTATTAAAGTAACCAGTGGATATGTGCGTGAAAATAATGGTTATAAAGAAGTTCACTTAGGCGCAGATTCAAAAGTAGATATTAATCCAGAAGGAGAAGCAATAGATTTTGTAGCTTCATTAGGAGAATTTACAAGAAAGAAAATCTCAGAATTAAATGAGTCTGATAAAAGAATAAGCTTAATTGGAACCATAGTTCAAATATTCGAACCAAAATTCTATGAAGTTTGTCCAGAATGTGGAAAAAGAGTAAGACAAGACAATGGTATTTTCAAATGCCTAGAACATAATGAAGTTACTCCAATATTTAACCCAGTTATAACTGTTTTCTTAGATGATGGAACAGATGCTATACGAGTAGTTTGCTTTAGAGAACAAGCAGAAAAGATTTTAGGTATAGACTCAACAATAATGCAAAAAGTTCAAGAAAAAACAATAAGCTTTGATGAACTTAAAAAATCAATCTTAGGCTCACAAATGGTAATTAATGGAAAAGTAACTAAAAATGCAATGTTTAACAAATTAGAATTTATCGCCTCACAAATTGAAATGGCAGATCCAAAAGTTCTTGTAGAACAATTATTAGTTTAAAATCATTAGGTATATAAATTTTAAATTCTTTCAGTTTATAATGAGATGGAAAACACACTTAGCCTTTGCATTATTATGTGGATTATTCCTATTTAAATTCTTCAAAATTCCAGTTTACTTATTTTTCCCTCTTGTTTTATTTGGTGCTTTACTTCCAGATTTAGACACTCCTCAAAGCAAGATAGGAAAAAAAGTCCCCCTTATTTCAAAACTAGCAAATTTTCTTTTAGGGCACAGAGGTATATTTCACTCAGTGTTATTCTTAGCCTTACTTTACTTTGCCTTTTCTTTTTTAATTGGAAAATGGTACGCTTTAGCTCTAGCCTTAGGATATTTAAGCCACTTAGTTATAGACGGGTTTACAATTGCAGGTATTAATTATTTAAACCCAATAGCAAAGCTTCATGTTTCAGGATTTATAGAAACCGGAACATTCTCAGAAACAATTTTATTATTTATTTTAATAGGCCTAGATATAATTAAGATATACGGCTTAATAATCTAATTCGACATTATGACATAGTTGACATCTATGCGTGAGCCTTATAAAGAAGTAAGTACTTACTTTGTTTAAGCCATGAGGTTCGCCCTTAGCCCAAGGGTTTAACCTTATAGTTTAGTACAACTTAAATCTTTGATTATTAAAATCAGAGATTTTAATGAAATAAAATCCGAAAGGAAGGTGGAAATATGACAAAACCAATAAAAAAATTTAGAGCAGGAAACATAGAAGCAGTTCTATGGTTCAATGAGAAAATAATAGAAGGAAACAAAGTAGGTTTCAAGACAGCATCTTTAAGAAGATTCTGGAAAGATAAAGACAAAGATATCTGGCGTGATGAAGTTGTTAATTTAAGAAAACAAGACATCACAAAAGCAATAATAGTTCTACAAAAAATGCAAGACGAACTTTTTCTAAATGATGAAAAAGGTGAAGAAGATGAAGAAAAGTGAAACTGAAGAAGAAGTTTTAGATATAGACTCATTACCCGGTGTAGGAGAAGCAACAGCAGAAAAATTAAAAGAATCTGGTTTTGATAATTTTTTAAGTATTTCAGTTGCAAGCCCGGCAGATTTAGCCGAGGCTGCTGGAGTTACAGAAGCTGCAGCAAGAAAAATAATTTATGCTGCACGTGAAAAGTTTGATGTTGGTTTCCAATCAGGTGATGATTTGTTAAGAAAGCGTGATAATGTTATTAGAATTACTACAGGTGCAAAAGCACTAGATAATTTATTTGGTGGTGGAGTAGAAACAGGGGGTATTACTGAATGTTATGGTGAATATGGTTCTGGAAAATCTAGCTTAGCACATGAACTTGCAGTTACAGTTCAATTATCAAGAGAAAAAGGTGGTGCAGAAGGCATGGCTGTTTGGATTGATACAGAAGGAACTCTTAGACCAGAAAGAATGAAACAAATTGCAACAGCTTTAGGAATGGATGTTGATGCTGTTCTAAAAAATTTTAGAGGTGTTCGTGCTTTCAATTCAGATCATCAAATGTTATTAGTAGACAAAATAGAATCTCTAATTAAAAAAGATAAACTTCCAATAAAATTAGTAATTGTAGATTCTTTAATGGGACATTTCAGGTCAGAGTTTATTGGAAGAGGCACTTTAGCAGACAGGCAACAAAAAATAAACAAACACTTGCACGCATTACTAAAACTTTCACAAACATATAATTTAGCAGTATATGTTACTAATCAAGTAATGTCTAGGCCAGATGTTTTCTTTGGTGACCCAACAGCAGCTATAGGGGGACACATAGTCGCGCATATGAGTACTGTTAGAGTCTACTTAAGAAAAGGAAAAAAAGGAACAAGAGTTGCAAGAATGATAGATGCACCACATTTACCAGATACAGAAGCAATTTTTAACATTACAACAGATGGACTTAAGGATGTAGAATAAGTCCTTTTTTATTTTTTTAAAAAGCCTTATAAATTAAACAGACTTAAATTAAATATATGCAAGAAGAAAAGTTATTAGATATAGGAGATTTAAAATTATTCTGTGAAGATACACTTTTAACAGATAAAATTCCCCACCAAAGTATAGATTTAATAATTACTTCTCCACCTTATAATGTAGATATAAAATATAATTCTCACAATGATAAGATTACTTATAAAAAATATCTTGAATTTAGTTCTAAATGGTTAGCTCGTTGTTTTGAATGGCTAAAAGAAGACGGAAGACTTTGTCTTAATATTCCCCTAGATAAAAATAAGGGTGGCCAACAAAGTGTTGGAGCAGATTTAACAACTCTTGCGAAAAAAATTGGATTTAAATATCATTCAACTATAGTTTGGAATGAAGGGAATATTTCAAGAAGAACAGCTTGGGGATCTTGGCTTAGTGCTTCTGCACCTTATGTTATTGCTCCTGTAGAATTAATAGTTATTTTATATAAAAAAGAATGGAAAAAAATTATTAAAAAACAATCAGATATCTCAAAAGAAGAATTCATAAATTGGACAAATGGTTTATGGACATTTAATGGCCAAAATAAAAAAAAGGCAAATGGCCACCCCGCGCCATTTCCAATTGAATTACCAAAAAGATGCATAAAATTATTCAGTTATGTAGGCGATACAGTTTTAGATCCTTTTATGGGAAGTGGTTCAACAATGATTGCAGCATTACTAAATAATCGAAAAGCTATAGGCCTAGAAATAGATAAAGAATATTATTCTTTAGCCAAAAAAAGAATAATAGAAGAAACAAAAATTTTAGATAAAAAACTATTACCCTCACTATTAATTAGGTAAATAAAATGATTAAAAAAATAAAAAGTTTATCTCAATCAGATTTAATTATGGAATATTTTAAGAAAAATCCTAAACGTGAAATAAAACATCCAGAGATTGTAGACTGGGCAGTTGCAGAATTAAAAAAGCAGACAGGAGAAATTTTTAGAGATCCTGATAGAGCAATAAGAAAACTCTCTCAACAAGGCCAGTTAATAAAGATTTCAAAAGGTGTTTATAAATATGACCCTGATTTTATTATACATCGAGAGCTTGAGGACTTTACTCCAATTCAAAAAGAAGAAATTTTCAAAAGAGATAAATATAAATGTGTCATTTGTGGAAAAGGTAGAGCTGAAGGAGTAGAAATTCATGCAGATCATATTAAACCCAAAGAACTTGGTGGAAAAGCAGAAATTGAAAATGGCCAAACTTTATGTGCTCAACATAATTTTCAGAAGAAATACTATAAACAAACTGAAACTGGAAAAAGAATGTTTTTTCGACTCTATGAACTCGCAAAGAAAAACAATGATAAAGAATTAATATCTTTTTGCGAAGATATTCTAAAACTTTATGATAAACACAAAATTAATGGACACATTATTTGGAAGAACTAATTTCTTATTTTAATAGAAAACTATATATCTTAGTTCGTATTTATATTAAAAATAGTAAGCTGGTTAGGACATTTCGGTTGTCCTGAAAAGGATGTGTTCATACAAGCCTCTGTCAGATATCAACCATTAATGCAGTGCCTGGACTATAACTCACTGTACGAAACCTGTATCTGTTAAGCTTCTCTGTGACGCGAATGAGATAACCTTTAAAACACATTTATAGGTTAAGTTTCGATCAAAGCAGTGTTTGAGGAACTCAGTCACCGAGTCCAGAAATTAGCTTACTAATTTATTTTGTAAAATGGTAAAAAGAAAAAAAATTGCAGGAAGATCACCAAGTAACAAAAGCAAAGAGTCAAAAGTTAAGAAATTAATTAGACTTGCAAAGTTAAGGATCAAGAAACATAAAAGGAAATTCTCTCAAAAGTTTAGAGCTAGTAAGAAAAAATCAGTTAAAAGATCCTCTAAATCTAAAAAGAAAAAGCGATAAGGTCTTTTTTAGTATAATCAAACTTTTTGTTTATCATGCCCCCACCAGGATTTGAACCTGGGTCTCAACCTCCGCGGGGTTGCATTCTATCCAAACTATACTATAGGGGCTTTAAATTAAGTTTATAGTATTTCAAAAGATTTATAAAGGTTCTTTAAATTTGGGATTAGCATGACAGATTTAATATGTAATTCATGTAAAGTTCCTATAGCAAATCAAAGGGGCGTAGTTAAGTTCAAATGTCCTAATTGTGGGGATTTTGTTATAATTAGATGTAAGCATTGCAGAGAACTAGGCTCAAAATATCTCTGTCAAAAATGTGGTTTCTCAGGACCTAATTAGGAAATTAAAATGGCCCAAGTAATTGTTACATTAAGCATAATGCCTTCTTCACCAGATGATGATTTAGATGCAATTGAAGAATCAGCAAAAGAAAAAATTAAAGCTTTTGATGGCGAACTTGCAAAATCAGAAAGAAAACCTGTTGCATTTGGATTAAAAAGTATAGAATTAATTTTTACAATGGATGAAAAGAAAGGTTCAACAGACGAATTAGAATCCGAAATTTCTCAGATAGAAAATGTTAACAGTGTTTCAGTAACTGATGTAAGAAGAATGTTTGGATAATTATTTTTTATTTCTAAAATATTTCCTCGGAATTCTTACAATTGGTCTTCCAGGTCTATCTAAAATATCTCTTTGTAAACTGCCTATTTCTGCAGATTCAAATAATATTCCAGGAGCATAAGTTGTAGAGGGAATTTCTCCGGACAACGAACCACAAGTTCCATCATCAAAAACATATTGATCAGTTGTTGCAACAATTTTATTTAACAAAGTATAAACTGTTCCAATCATATAAGCATCTCTTACTCTTTCAAGTTTTTTTCTTCCAGGATAAATTCTAAATGTATAAGCTGGATAAACTGTTAAAAGAGAATTCTCATAATCTATACACCCATGAGAAGCTCTACGCATAATCAAACCATAAGGTATTTTTTTATTTATACAAATTTTAATCATCTTTTCTTTTAATTTATCAAAGCTATACACTTTTTCAGATTCAAGAATCAAATTACTCATTCTTGAAACTGGAGATAAGGTATCTTGAGCCAAACCATGACCATTTGATTTAATACCTAAGTAACCTGCACTTTGTCTAGAAGTTAAATAATTTTTAAGAATCCCATTTTTAATTAATTCAACTTTTTCTGCCTTAACTCCTTCTTCATCTATAAAATGATAAGTATACGAATTAGGAATTAAAGGATCATCATATAATGAGATAAAATCCGGAGCAACTTTCTTGCCTATTTTATTTTCAAAAATATTAACTTTTCTTTCTTGAAATCTTTCACGAATATCTTGTTGCATAATTACGCCCTCAAGAATATGTCCTGCACCTTCATGTGCAACAAACCCGCCAAAATGACCTTCTGAAAGCAAAGGATACACACCATGTACTTCAACAGGTGCATCTTTAATTTCATTTAAATCTTCTATTAATTTTTCACCCAATTCGATTAAGGTTTCATTGTTAGGCAATTTAGTATAATCTCTTCCAGAAAGAAGACGAGACAAAGGAATAACTAAATTTTCTTTATTTAACATTTCAATAGTAAGATTAATAGCATAATTCAAAAAAGGTGTAAAGACTTTAGTGCCTTCTGAATTAATTAAATATCTTTTAATCTGAGTCACCCTACACGATATATTAGTGTTTAATACTTCTTTTTTAAGAAGTTTTGCAGATACTTCAGATAATCTTTCTTCAAGATCTTGGTATATTCCAGTAACATCCAAATTTTTTTTGTCTCTTGCAATATACTTAATAGGTTCTTCTTCAGAAAAATACAAAAATACATCTCTTAAGCCTTTATATTCTATATTCTTTTGTTTTCTGATATTATAATCCTCAGAAGCATCCCAATAAGCTTTGTTAAAACCCCTTATCAATTCTCTCATACTTCCAGTTTCATTTATATTTGTAGGAAGAATAATCTCTTCTGTACCAAATCCTCCCCCTTTTTTATAATCACCTATTCTAACTTCTATTCTCCCTTGAATCGGGTCGTCTTCACTAAATTCTTCATTGATTACACCCCCATTTTTAATTTTAAAAAGTAGTTCTCTTTTATTTTTAGTACTAATAGAAGTAAAAAATGGGCTAAGAATTTTATTATTATATTTAGCGTCTAATACCTTTTTAAGTCCTTTTTCCATTACTCCAAATAACTTCTCATCAGCCATACAAAGCACATTTTAAAGATTTAAGCTTATAAAACTAATGTTACATAATTAATCCAAGTATTACTTCTTTGTTTTAAAATATCTTTCAGGGGCTCTTGTTACTTGTATTCTAAGCTTTTCATATGAAGATTTAGGAATTTTATTTAGTTCTAATTCTGGGATGAATATATCTGGTGCAATCTCAGCAGAAGTAACCCAACCAGAGACAGAACCACAATATCCTTCAAAAGTACCCAATCTATTACTTGCCGCAGCTATGCTTTGTAATAATTTGTAAGGTGTTCCAACAATATACATATGACTAACCCTTTCACGTTTTTTATTATTTGGAAAAATCTTGAAAACATGCACTGGATGAGTGCTAAAGTAAGCATCTTCTGGTAAAGCTAAACCTTGTGAAGCTCTTTCCATAATTAATCCAAAAGGTTTTTTATTCTCTACGCAATATTGTTTTACTCTTTCTTCAAGCTCTTCAATAGAATATTTATTTGTTGATTCTATAAACAGATTACTCATTCTAGGTTTCGGTGTATTATTTTTATCAGCTCTTGCATGCCCATTTGAATGTTGTTTTAAATATCCTGCACTTTGTCTAGAATTCAAATATCCTTTTAATTTTCCTTTTTCTACAAGGATTACTTTTTTTGCTTTAGTGCCTTCATCATCAATAAAATAATATCCAGATAAATCTACTCGAGTAGGATCATCATAAACTGAGAGATGTTTAGGCATTACAATTTCGCCTATTTTATCTTCAAATATTGTAGACTTTTCACGTTCTTCTTCATAACTTTCAGCATCACCTTGCAAACTATCCCCTTCTAAGGCATGACCTATTGCTTCGTGAAATATTACCCCTGTGTTTTCAGGATCAAGTATTGTGGGATAAAGGCCATTAGGTATGGCTGGTGCATCTTTTATTGCAAAGGCATCCTCAATACATTTTTCACATAATTCTTTAAGTATATTATAATTAGGTATTTTCGCAAGACTGCTTTTAGCAATACTATAACTAATAGGGATAATTATTCCTTTTTGATTTATTATTTCAACTGTAAAACCCATCCTATAATTTTTGCTTTCTGTAAATACTCGCGTACCTTCACTATTTACAATATAATTTCTAGTTTTATTAAAATCAAATATAGAATAGATATTATAGATTTTTCTTCTAAGAGACTCAAGCGAAATTTTTTTTATATTTTCAGAAGTCTCATTAATCAAATCTAAAGGAAGTCTTTTTTCTTGAGCAACATATCTAATTGGTTTTTCATCAGCAAAATAAACAAATAAATCTCGTGTATCTAAAAAACCTTCTGCAGCTTTCATCCTATCTTTAAGATTTTCATAGGATTCCCAAAAAGTATTATTAATCTGATGATTAAGCTCTTTCATACAAGAAGTTTTGTTCATATCTCTAGGAAGTTCAGAGGTATTTGAAGAAAAACTTCCCCCTTCTTTTTTGTCACCTAGGCGGATTTCAATTCTTACTAACACAGGATTAAGATCATTAATTTTTTTTATTAGCCCCCCGTTCCTATATTCAAAACTAAAATCTTCAGTTTCTTTTCCGCTCATAGAAACAAAGAAGGGCTTATGCTTAGCGCCATCTCTAGAAGTATAATCAATACTTTTAGCCATTTTAACGCCCTCTTCAAGAATATTAAACAGTTCTATTTTAACCATGCAATATCAAATTCCAAAAATGTTTATAAAACTAATGCAATCTAAATAAGGTTTATTAACCGGAATAAGATAACCTCTTTGAATATTAAAGAAATAATAACACCTAACAAAAACGCAGGTGCAAATGCAAATCCTTCCTTAATAGTCACTTTTTTAATTTTTGCTTTTAATAATAAGTCTATTTGTTTTCTTTCAACGCCTATGCTCTTGCAATTATAAATTTTTTTGCCTTTAATAAAAATATCTTTAATTATCCAATCGCCCTCTCTTAAATTTTTAACTGGAATATCTTTAATCATACAGCATTCTTCCACAGACTTTAATATTGCCCATGCATAACTAGAAATTAAACTAAACAAGGCAATAGCATTAAACATAATCTTTAAAATTGCATCGTCTAAAAAAAATTGTAATAAAAAAACAATTATTGCCAAAATAAAGGTGTAATACTTTTGTTTTTTTATTTCTTTATTTATTATTTTAAACTTTAAAATAAATTTTTTCCAGTTTTTCACAATTAAATAACCTGCACCGAATAAATTATATAGCAAACCAACAATTAATATATTCATAAATATAACTAACACAAAAGGAATTTTAGTTTCAAAAGGCGCAGTCGCAAACAACACTGCAATTCCAATTAATAATTTGGAATCCCCTCCACCCCATTGTTTAGTATAGTACAAAATATTTGCAAGTGCAAAAAATATTAAAAAGTAAATTAAGGCAATAGTAAATATTTTAGCATCTTTTTCAGCTATAGCATAAATTCCTCTTATCGATAACCCTAGAAAAACTAAAGAATAAGTTATAACATCTGGAATTTCCTTAATTTTAATATCTACAATTGTAGCAATAATCAAACCTAAAAGTGCTATTATGCTTAAAATTAGATATAACATACTTAACCAATCCTTAAATATATTTATAAACTTTCTTACAATTTTAGTTCTATGTTGAATTCAGATGTCTCAGTCATAGGTGCTGGCCCGGTAGGTTCTTATACTTCCTTTAATTTAGCAAAAGCAGGTTTTAAAGTAAATCTCTTTGATCAAAAATCCATAATCGGAAAACCTATACAGTGTACTGGTTTAGTAAGTAAAAATATTCTAGATTTTGTAAAGCCAGATAAAGAAACAATACAAACTGAAATAGATGGAGCAAGAATATATTCTTCAGACAATTCTTTATTTGAAGTCAAAAAATCAAAAGTTGCATTTGTTTTAGACAGAGATAAATTTGATAATCAATTATTCCAACAAGCAATTTCGCAAGGTGTAAAACCTTTTCTAAATCACAAACTAGAATTAATAGCCAATAACGCCTTAAAATTTAATAAAACTTCAGCAACCTCAAGATATATAGTGGGTGCAGATGGACCTTTATCGCAAACAGCAAAATTATCAAATTTATTTAAAGGTAGAAAATTTTTACATGGTTTACAAACAATAACAAATTTAAAAGACAAAGATGAAAACTTTGTAGAACTTTATTTTGGAAAAGGATTCCCAGATTTTTTTGGATGGATAGTTCCACAAGGAAATAAATTATATAAAATTGGAATTGCAACTAAATCAAACCCAAAAATTCATTTTAATAATTTCTTAAAAAGACTGAAGGTTAAGCAAAAAGGCCTTCAAGCAGGTTTAATTCCGATTTATAATTCAAAAGTTAAAACCCAATTAAATAATATTTATCTTGTCGGAGATGCAGCTTGTCAGGTCAAACCAACTACAGGGGGAGGTTTAATAACTGGATTTAATTGTTCTAATGCTTTAACAAATTCAATTAAATATGGTCTAAACTATGATAAAGAATGGAGAAGAAAAGTTGGAAAAGAATTATTAATTCATTCTTTAATTAGAAAAACTCTTAATCACTTTGATGACAAAGATTATAATTCTTTTATTAAAGATTTAAATAAATCAAAATCTGAAATACAGAACTTCGGAGATATGGATTATCCTTCTAAATTTATATTAAAAGTTTTACTCAAAAATCCTTCTTTGTTAAAATATTCAACAAAACTATTTTTCTAAATTAATTTCAAACCTAAATTCGCGATCCAACACAAAATGTCTGTTAAACCAGGAATTCCAAATAAAGCCAAGTAAAATGGTGTAGCTAAAATTATCAAAGTAGCAGTTGACATTCCGCCAATAAAATCATCACTCATTAAAAATGCAAAAATTGCAGTAGGTATACCAAAAATAGGCAATATTTCTAAACCTGTTCCAATAATCATAACAGGAATAATTGCCGGATATTTAACATACCATGGTGCATCAGATCTTACTGCCAAAATTACCCAGGCCAAACCGCAGAGGGGAGCAATAAAAGCGCCTAAAATCCCTATAGACATTAAATCACTAACAAACTGAGACAATGCACTCAATCCACCAATAAGAATATTACCTAAAAATCCTTTAATTGCAACACCTAAACCTATTAATATCAAAGCTAAGAACCAATGATTAAGTAGAACCTTAAGTATAACAAATAATAATCTTATTACTGCTTCTACACATATTGAAACCATCATTCACCTCTAATTTTATACCTAGTTATTCCTGCAATTCCGCCCAAACCATCTACTCTTTTAGACTCATCATTTTTTTCAGAGATTATATGTATTTCGCTTTTTGAATCATCTGCAAGTTTCATTATATCTTCAATCTCTAAAAATTTATTATTTTGAATATACTTTTTAATCATTTTCTCAGTAACAATTAACTCTTTTATATTTCCAGATTCAGAAGCTTCCTTAACATCTTTTAACCCATAAACAAAGTTTCTATCTTTTGAAATTTCTAAAAATAATTCATCTATAATTTCATTTTCTCTAACAACATTTTTCATTTCTAAAGCTTTTCCAACTTCAGGCCTTTTCAAAACTTCATTTATTCCATTTCTCCCAGTATTATTACAAGTTGCAAATATCACTTTTTTATTAACACCCTCATTTTTTAAGAATTTAGCAATTTCTTCTTTCCAAAAAGCAGGAGACGCAATTATTATTGTTGCAGGAGAATATTTCCCATTATATAAATTAATCAGTTTAATTATTTCATCATAAAATTCTCCTTTAATATTTTTGTCGGGTTCTCTCTTATTTTGAACTTCACCTTCTAAATCAAACAGATATTCATAACTATTATTTCTTAACAAAGCAAAAGAAGCTTCTTTTCTATCCATAGCGACAATTAAAATATTTTTATTATCTCCTTTAGACAATTTTTCTATATTCTTCATTTCATAACTCAAAAAATTATCTTTTTGTAAAGTAAATACAGAATTATTCTCAAGTGAAACCCCCTGATAAGATTTAGGTATATCTTCTGGAGCTTCAGTAATAATTCCATTTATTCTCAAATCTTGTTTATCTGGTTCATAATCCACTTTTTCAACAATAATTGTTCCAGTAAAATTTCTAATTGTATTTTGAGACTTTTCATTACCCTTATCCAGCTTAACTTTACGGCTCATAGAAGTTTTTAATTTATCTCCTGGTCGTATAATATAACTTAAATACCAGAAATCTTCAAGATTTGTAATTTTTAAAACCATTATCCCCTGCTTTAAATCCTTTTTTATAATCTGCATTAAAATAGAAAAGAATATATACTAAATAAAGCTATTCATTGCTATAATGAAGTTCAAGAAGGGTGTGGATACAAATGCATCTGCTGTAGCAAGTCTTATAGCAGTGATTGCATTATTTATGATTGTAGTTATACTGCTTATGCCTTCGCAAGAAAGACATGATCTTCTTGGTGATAATCCTTCAATTTCAGGAACAAATAATAGTAAAGTAATTCTATCTGAGTATACAGGTAATGTAAATCCTACAGAAAAAGAAGCAACAATCAAGCATATACTTCAACCAGTTCATTTGTTTACAGAAGATGAAAGTGAAGTAATCTCTTTGTCAGATGGAACAGAGGTTAAAAAATCTCTTTTTAACTCGATTGAAAGAGAATTTAATTTAAAGGTGGATGAACCACAAAATATTAAAGATTTATCATTATATGTTTTAGCTTCAGAAGTGTCAGGAAATTTAATTATTAAATTAAATGATGAAATAATCTTCGATGAAAAACTTGAAAAAAATCAACCCAAAATTATTCAACTTCCTAATTCCAAAATTAAAAATAACAACCTAATAAGAGTCTCAGTAGGTTCTCCAGGATTATTAGTCGGAACTAACTTATATAATATAGAATATATTAAAGCAAGAAAGTCTTACAGTATTGTAAATAATAATGCCGAAAGACAACTGTCTATAACTGCTTCAGAATTGTCAGGAACTTCAAAAGCTTTACTAAGTTATGAATGTATCTCAGAAGAAATTGGCTCAAAATTAAGAATATATCTTAATAATAATATTATATTTAACAGCTATTTAGATTGTAGCACAGAAACACCCATAGAGTTAGACAAATCTTATTTAATACAGGGGCCAAATAAATTAATATTTGAAACAACTTCAGGAAATTATTTAATTAATGATATAAAGTTAGAAACAATCTCAGAGAAAAAAGGATACCCAGAATATTACTTTAAGATAGACGACTCAGATTACAAAGAAATAAGGTTTGGAAATTTAGATGTAATACTTTCCTTCTTCTTATATGGGGATAGCAAAAAGCTTAATGTTTATATAAACGAAAATAAAATCGAAATTTCAACAGATGAAAGTAATTATTTAACTTCTATCTCAAAGTATATACAAAAGGGAGATAATTCGTTAAAAATAGAACCTTTAACATCGTTTGAGATAATAAGTCTTAAAGTTGAAATTGCAAAATAAATTTACTAAAAAGAGAGGTTGATTATTAATGCCAGAAGCATCTTCAGTTACACCCCCAACTAGTCCAAAGGGTTCAGGTTTCCTTAGTTTTTTAGGTGGTGCAGTAAAAGAAAAAATTAAAAACAAAATAGAATCCGGTGAGTCTAAAACAAAAGAACACAAACCTATTCATATTCCTATTAACCTAATTATATTTGTCTTATTTGTTTTGCTTATCATAGGTTTTTTTACATTAGGTTCAGACTCAGGATGGACACAGACCACCCTACAACCTCTAAAAAATCTTTATGATGATGCAATCAAACCATTTGTAAAATCTGGTGTAGAAGGATTAGAAGAAACTTCTAGAATGATTACTGAAGGGCCAAGTTATCAATTCAAAAGTTCAAACACAAAAAATTCAGAAAAAACAGGGATTGAATTGGGAAAAGCAGAAGTAGTCTCGGGTATAAATGGGGGTTTTATTTCATCAACCTCTCCCTTAAGAGTAAGAAGCAAGATTGAAATCAATCAACTTGATGAAAACATAAAAAGTATACCTGCAGAAATATCTTGTGAAATGGATAACTCTTCAGGAGAATTAAAAACCGGTTTTCCACAAAGAAAAGTAGGTAGCAAACAAATAGTAACCTATCCAAATACTGGTGAACCTTATGAAGACACTGCAACTTGTACATTTAAACAAACAACTTCAGAAGAGTTTAGAAAAAATTTAATTTCTTATAATTCAAAAGATATTTACTTCACATTAACCTATTATTTTGAAAATTTTGCAGAATTAGATATTAATATTGTAAGTCCAGATGTAGACTATTCGCTCAGTCCAAAAGACAGAAAGCAAATTCCTTCTATAATGAATTATAAAAGTGACTTAGACATTTCTCTTTATTTTGATTCTCAGCCAGTTGTAGCTGAAGGTATGTCTAAAGATGGATCTTTATCAGATGGCCTGACTTACTTAAACTTAGGATTAATCAACAAAAAGCAAGATACTGAAGTAAAGATTAATAGTTTGAGTTTAGAACTGCCAAAAGGAGTTTCATTACAAGACTATTCTGATTATTTTGAAGCTAAGCAAAATTCTTATTCTTTAAAAGACACAGAAATAAAAAAATGGGAAAATTCTTTAAAAAAAGGTCAAAAAGCTTACATTTCAGTTCCAGTACAAGTTTCAGAATTGGCTTTAGGTGGTTCAAAGCAAACACTTGGAGCACCAGTAACTCTTAAAGCAAGACTTATAGCAAATTATGCTTATAAATTAAAAGAAAAAACAACTATAAATATGAATTCTATTGATAGCACTAAAGAAAAAAGTGCAGAGTTACTTATTTAATCTTTAAATCTTATAGAAAACTATTTAAAGCACTATTTTAATAATTCTAATATGGTATTTAGTAAATTTAAGATATTATTAGTTTTATTTGTAAGCTTAATATTACTTACTGCTGGTGCAGGGTGTGATACTTCTAGTGCAGGCTTAAAATCATTTAGTTTAGGTAATAGTGGGGGCTCTAGATCAGTTACAAAAGAAGATGATTTCTCAGGAACAAAAGGTTTAAACATACAATTTATGGAAGGGCGTCCTCCTTCAGAAATTTATAAAGATAGTCCTTTTAGTATAGGTTTTACTGTAAAAAATGAAGGTGCATTTGATGTTCAAGATGGTGCAGTCTGTTTTGGTAGCTTAAGTGAAGATGTATTTTCAAAGCCAGATACTTGTTTACCTCTTGGAAATTTGTATGGAAGAAGAAATATGATTGGTGGAGAATCAAAAGAATATATTGAAGAAGGTTATAATTTTAAATTAGATTATAGATTAGACACAAATTATCCTATTAAAGGAAAAGCTTGTTATTCATATGAAATGAATATACCCTTTAGTGTTTGTTTAAAATCTTTAGAAGTAGGTGCAGAAAATTCATGTAACACTGGAATGTTAACTTTAACTCCTTCGTCACAAGGCGGACCGATACAAATTGTTTCAATAAAAGAAGATATTATTCCAACTGAAAACCAAAATGAAATAATGTTAACCATATTACTAAAAAATACTGATGCTGGAAAAGTATATGATTCTTCATCAATCTCTTCAGGATCTTGCCCTTCTATTTCAGATAGTGCAATAAAAAATAAAGCAAAAATTACAGTTTCACTTCCAGGAGAATATGGTACTGCAAAATGTACTCCTGCAAATTATGCAATGTTTGACAATTCAGGAAATGCAAAAGTAATTTGTAAAGAAATTTATTATGAAAAAGATAAATCTTACCCATTAGAAGCTAATATTAATCTTAAATTTGGATATGTAATCGAAAAAGAAGGAACATTCAAATTAAAAGCAAAAATGAATCAAAATGTGGTTTAAATCAGGAGGAGATTAAACATGAACATTAAATATATAAATTATATACTTGTAATTTTGCTTTCAGGACTTTTAGTAGTCTCAGGAGCAGATTGTAGTAGTAAAAAGAAAGTAGACACCTCTGCAACATTTATTGGTGGAAATCAAGGCTTAGAATTAAGTTTTGTTCAAGATATGCCTCCCGAAACAAATAATTATCAAAATGAACAATTTCCAATAAGCGTTCTTCTTAAAAATAAAGGAGAATATCCCGTAAAAAAAGATACAGTTGTAGTAAAAATAATTAAAACTTTTACAGATAAAAATTTCAAACTTACAAAACCAAAATCTTCAACTATTCATGATTTACTTCCAGCATCAAAAGGATTAAATAATGAAATAGATTATGATGATGCAATAGTGGATTTAGGTTATGCAACTTATACTGCACAAACAATGTCACCAGATTACAAACCCGATCTTTCAGTTGAAGCCTGTTATCCTTATAAAACAATGTTTAAATTAGACAAATTCTGTATACCTTCAACAAGCAGGGCTACAGAAGATCAAACATGTTTAATTGATCAAACAAAGAATCTTGTTACAGCAAACTCCAATTCAGGAGCACCAGTTCAAATAACTTCAATAAGACAAGAAATAGTACAAAATGCAGTTAGAATTACTTTAGAAATTTCTAAACTTGGAGATGGAAAAGTTATAGAATGTGTTGAAAATCCAGAATCTAAAGATAAAAATAAAATAACTGTTCACATAAACTCTCCAACAGATATTAATTGTGGATTTACAGAAGGTTCAGGTAATTCTGGAATAGTTATACTAAAGAGCGATAATACTGCAAAATTAATCTGTGAAAAAGCAGCAGTCTCAGGAAAAGCTTATAATATAAACTTTGAAGCTTCCTTAGATTATAGCTTTACACAAGAAGTATCAAAACAAGTCATAATTAAAAAGACTTGATTTTGATTTTTTTTATTTTTTAAAATGTTTTTCATAGATTTACATATACATTCTAGGTATAGTAGAGCTTGTAGCAAAGATATTTCTATAAAAAATTTAAGTAAATATGCAAAAATCAAAGGTTTAAATCTTTTGGGTACAGGAGATTTTACTCATCCAGAATGGACAAAAGAATTAAAACAAGAATTAGTTCCTGCAGAAGACTCTGGATTAGATACTAGCTTTGGAAAAGGAATTTATTTATCAAGAGATAAATTTCCATTTATATTTCAAACAGAAATTTCTCTAATTTATACTCAAGATGGAAAAGGAAGAAGGATTCATAATGTCATTATTGCACCAGATTTTGAAACTGCACTACAAATTACAGATGAATTAAAAAAACGTGGACGTGTAGATTATGATGGTCGCCCAATTTTCAAAATATCCTGTCCAGATTTTGTAGAAATGCTAAGAAAAATTTCTCCAGATATAGAAGTTATTCCAGCACATATTTGGACACCTTATTTTTCTTTATTTGGAGAATATAATCAATTCTCAAAGGTAGAAGATTGTTATAAAGATCAAACAAAGCATATTCACTCTCTAGAAACTGGAATGTCTTCAGATCCTGCAATGAACTATAGATTGAGCCAATTAGATAAATATAATTTAGTTAGCTTTTCAGATATACATAGTTTTTGGCCATGGAGAATAGGCAGAGAAGCCACAATACTAAATCTCAACAAAGAAATCTCTTATAAATCAATATTAACTGCTTTAAGAACTGGAGAGAACATAATAGGAACTATAGAAACAAACCCTAATTACGGTATTTATCATTATACTGGACATAGAAATTGTAATGTTTGCGTTGATCCAGTTGAATCTAAAAAATTAAATCAAATCTGTCCAAAGTGTCATCAAAAAATGACAATAGGAGTTCTAGAAAGAGTAGAACAATTAGCAGACAGAGCGCCAGGATTTAAACCAAAAACTGTAAAACCTTTTTATAATATGATTCCTCTTTCAGAAATAATTTCTGGAATTTATGACACTGGCTTAGCAACTAGAAAATGTTGGGATATTTATAATCTACTGATTGAGAAATTTGATAATGAGTTTAATATTCTTTTAAATGTCTCAGAAGAAGAACTCGCAAAAGTATGTGACCCAAAATTAGTAGAATCTATTATTAATGTAAGGCACGGAAAAGTAAATGTTAAACCTGGTTATGATGGCTTATATGGAATTCCAATCTTTGGAGATAAAGAAATTATTCAGAAACCTCTTAATATAAAATCAAAAACAATTCCTAAACTTAAAGAACAAAAATCTTTATCTGAATTTTAACCAATATATTTATTTGTGTGTTGTGTGAACTTTTCTTCTGCAATTAATTTTTTTGGTTGAGTCTTATCAACTTTTTCAACTTTTTCTTCAACTTTTTCAGGTTTATACAAGCTATCAATTTCTTTTTCCATTTTCTTAATTTCTTTTTCCATTTTCTTAAGATTAAGTTTCAGTTTTAATGTGCTGTCTAAACCTTTTAAAATTTCTTGGGCCCCATTTATTCCTAAATAAGTTGGATGTCCAAAAGTTTCAGATAAAAATGAAATTGCTGGTATATTCCTTTTTTTACTTAAGCCTATTAATAAGCCAGAAACACCCATTATTGGTCCTACAACATTATGTATTTTATCATTAAACTTAGAATATTTAGAAGTATATCTTTTAATTATTTCTTTGTCATTACCTGTACAATAAACTTTAGGATTTTGAGGAATATCATTTAAACCAATTCCACCTGTAGTTATAATCTCTTTCACACCTAATTGTTCAAACAAATCAAGGACCTTAGTGCAAAACTCATAACATGCTTGTTCGTTTGAAGGCTGAACATCTCCAGTCAAAAATAAAATATTTCCTTTTCTAAAAATTTCAATCTTAGGAAGCTCAACAAGGTTTTCTTCATTTATAAAAACTGAATGAGGAAAGCTATCAGAATAAATTTCATAAGCTTTTTCAGCTTTTAATTCATCAATCATAAAATCTAAAGCAATTTTACCCACATTACCCATTCCAGGCAAACCTTCAATAACTATTGGATTCTCTAATTTTCCAAAATCCTTTATTTGTTTTATTTCAAACATTTTTTGCCTGTTTATACTTTCTTCTGTATTCTCCATATTTATCCTCTGGAGAGTATTTTGGAGGTAAGGGTCTTATTGTTTCTGACTTGCATTTAGGACATTTAGTCTCAAGCGTATAAACTTTACATTTAGTACACTTCATTATATGGGTCATATGAATATTAAATCTTTTTAATAGAGCAAATATCGCCTTTCTCAGGTTTAAATGATTGTTCAAGAGCTTTTGAAAACTCTTCAAGTATTTTTTCTCCAGCCTTGTAATCCTTTGTAGTAATATTTACAATATATCTTGGAGCACCAACATAATTTATTTCAATTTCCTTTGTAAATTTGGATTTTGCAGATATAATTGCTTTTTTAATATGTTCTATCCCATCTGCTCTATAGGTTTGCAAATCTGCTTCTGCTCTAATATTTACTTCAGGTGTTTTTATTTTATCTTTTAAAATTTTTAATAACTCAGTTTCAACTTCTTTTTTCAATTTAGCTTCTTTTATAAGATTATTATCTTCGGCAATTTTTTGAAAGAAAACATTTAGATATTCAAATTTGCCTTGTAAATTTTTCAAAGTACTTTCATAAATTTCTAAAGGTTGAAGACTAAACTTTTTAGCAATAATTTCAATTATTTTATAGGCTTTTTCTTCATTTTTAAGAAGTTTTGTTTTTTCTATTTTTTGACTTAAATTAACTCTTCTTAACGATAAATCTATTTGCTTCTTTATTTGATCTACTTTTAAAACCTTACATACTATCCTTTTACCTTCAACAATATAATCTCTTAAGTTTCTTATTCTTCCAGGAGCTATCTCAGAAATATGAATCATACCTTCAAGGTTTTCATACTCATCAATTGTAACAAAAACAGAATGAAATAATATCTTTGTAACTGTGCACATTACAATTTCCGATTCTTCAGGTAGACCTTTCTTCTTATAGAACATCTTTTCTTAATATCCTTCCTATATACAAAATAATTATCCTAAAACTTCAATGATTCTTGCTTTAATCTTACTTTTTCCACCACTTGGCTCAGCCAAAGGCTTATTACAAATTAAACATTTGATTAATGAAGATGTTTTTCCAAAAATTATTTGTTCATTTTTACATGCACATCTAACTTTTATAAACTTTGAATCAGGTTCTAATTTTCTTTTTCGCATTTTAGATTATCTCCAATTTTTTAGCTCTCTTTCCTTTTGCTTGTGGAACAGATTTTTTACATTCTTTACAAGTATATTTAATATTAATTTTTTTAGAAGCCTTTACACCCGTTCTTTTCCAAGCTGAAATAGCTTTTCTAGAATATCTTCCTAAATTTCCTTTACCTTTTGATCTTCCTCTTATATTAGCTCTGATTTTAGAGCCATGAGTAAGATGGTGTGTAGCATTAAGTCCTCTATTTTTTACCTGACTAACAGTTTGTTCAGTTTGCTTTTTACAAAACTTACAATATCTTTTTATTATTTTTTTTAATTTCATAGTTTTATCCTAAAGTATTAAACATTTCTTCTACTTTGTTTCTTTTGATTAATACCTCTTTTATTTCTTGAGGTATTGATATTATATCTTCAGCCTCAAATGGGCCATAAATCCTTTCATCTGGACCTACAAACATAGGTATAGCACTAGTAACCTTTAAAAGGCTTTTCGTTTTCACATTATCAGAGACCCTTTTTAATTCTTTCGGTTGACTAGGCATAACCCCTTCTAATAGATTGAGCATAAATCCACGTTGATATTCGCATAAATTCTTATAAAATGACTCAATAAATATCTTTTCTTCATCAAGTAAATTCTTAAAATTAAGCTGTCCGCCAGATCTAGCAGTCATTATTGCACTGTCAATAATCTTTCTTTCACGTCTTTCAAAGAGTTCTTTTATCATCTTTTTAATATTTAAGAATTCTTTTTTTACTCTATCTACTTCACCAGAGAATATACTCCTTTTCTTTTCTTGGGTTTCTATTATTCCTGCTTTGTCATTAAGGTAATTGACTACTTTTTTTATAAAATCCTTTGGAAGTTCCTGGATTTCTTCTTTAAACTTCTCTCTTCTTAAAATTTCATACAAACTCTCATAAGTGATTATAATACTTTCTTCTTCCATGCATTTAGAATCTTTAAAAAATATTATAAATCTATTGTTTAATTTTTAAATACTATTTAAAAGTTTCATGAGGCTCTTTCCTTCAATCTTTAAACTGCCTTTTTTAACTTCAGCTTCACAGAATTTTTTGATATTTTGGCCTTTTATATCTCTACCTGTAATCAAGATTGGAACAGGATTATTAGAATGTCTTTTTAACAAACAAGGTGTAGCATGATCTGCGGTTATGCATAGTTTAACTTTGTTTAATAAATCTTGATTGCATAAAAGTTTTAGCATTTTATCAATATTTTCTATTGCCTTAATTTTGCCTTTATAATCTCCCCTATGTCCATAAGTATCTGGGCCTTTGATTTGAACATAAATTGATTTTTTAGAATTTATTACCTCTTTAATTTTATTTTTAGTTTTTTTAATCACTTTCATTTTAAATAACTTTGCAAGTCCTATTTCAACAGGCATCTCTCCAATCATATTCCAATCTAATTTTTTTGTTTTAGTCTTTCTTATCTTTCCTGCCCCTCTTAACAATAATGTCTTTCCATTTATAATTTCAAAGTTTTCAATAAAATTATTTATTCTTTCAGAAGTTAATTTATCTCCAAAGCATTTCAATTTATTATTTCCATCAATTGCAACAGAATAGTTTTTTATTTTTTTATATCCTGGATGTGTATTTGTGACATTTTCAGAAGCATTTTTTATTTCTAATATTCCTCTATAATCTACTGTTTTGTAAACTTTTATAGTCTGAGAAATTTTATTAACCCTCCCTATATCTTTGTCAGATAGAATTATGCGTTTATTTGTAATCTTATTTTTAGAAAATTCAGCAAAATTAACTCGCATATAAATACAATCTTTTTTAATTTTAATTCCGGTACCCAAGGCCTCAATAACTCCTCTCCCAAGATAGTCTTTTTTATCTCCACCCAAAATTAAAAATTGAGATAAATCAGATTCAGGTGCAATACCTTTAACAGGCCACATCAAACCATATAGACTCTTTCGAGCAAGATAATCCAAATTAGGGGTTTTAGCAACTTCTAATGGAGTTTTATTTCCTAATTCCTTTAGAGGTAAATCTGCCAAGCCATCAAGAATTATTATTATCTTCTTCAATATCACACCTCTATTTTGTATATTCTAATATAACTTATAATAGTTACGAAATGCTTATAACTCTTTAGGACTTATAAACTTTCTTATGCAACTAAAGTATAAGAATCAAGATTTTTTTGTTAAAGAAATTTTAGATATTAATAAATTCTTAGAAAAAGATGAAAAAGGTTGTTGTTATCATTATTTTATCTTAAAAAAAGATGGCTGGAATACTTTTGATATTTTAAGAAAACTTGCAGATATTCTAGATATTAACTTAAAAGACTTTGGATATGCAGGTAATAAAGACAAAGATGCAGTAACAGAACAATATATTTCAATAAGAACTTTTTCAAATCCAGAACAGAAATTAAAATCAATAAAACTCAAAGATGTTAGTTTTGAATATCTTGGTAAAGGTAAAAAACCTATTTCTTTAGGAGACTTAGAAGGAAACTTCTTTGATATTGTAGTTAGAAATCTAAAAAAGAAATATGAAGAAATTAAAAGTTTTAAAAATTATTATGGAGATCAAAGATTTGGAATGGATAAGAACAATATTATTATTGGTCGAGCTTTATTAAAAAAAGATTATAAAACTGTAACAGAACTATTAAAACTTAAACCTAAATACACAGACTATATTGCTGCTTTAAATGAATATGATAAAAGAGAGTTAAAATTCTATGTCTCTGCATTTCAATCTTATCTTTGGAATAGATTAGATAAACCCTTAGATGTAATTGGATTTGATTACGAAGGTGAAGAATACAATAATTTACTTGCTGGAGAAGGTTTAACAAAGAAAGATTTTATATTCAAAGAGCTTCCATTTTTAAGTGCAGATTCTTCAAAAAGAGTATATCAACAAGAAGTACAAATAGAAACTGTAAACTTTGCAGAAGACGAATTCTTTCCAAAATCATGGAAGCAAGAGATTAGATTCTTTTTACCTAAGGGATGTTATGCAACAGTTTTAGTAGAACAAATGTTTAAAGATTAGATTCTGGGCTCAGAAACCTTTATATACAACCTTTCTTTAATCTAAATAAGTAATTATATAAGTACTAAAATAAGTAAAAAAGTAAGTAAAAAATGCAGGCAAAATCCATAGAAAGGGGTATTTACAAACGTGGAAATAGTTTAGAAACCACTCTACCTAAGCCTTTAATACTTCATTTTAACCTTGATGACAATTTCTGTGCTGTCTTTAAAGTAATAAACTCTAATCGCACACTAATCCTTTTTGAAGATTATTTGAAAACAAATTCAACAAGAGAAATTAGAAGAAGAGTTTACAATCGTTCTGGAAGTTATGAAGTAACAATTCCAAAAGAACTTCTTTTCACATTAGATGAAAACAAACCAAAAAAAGCAATTTTCGAATTTGAAAATAATCAATGGTATTTAAAATTAAAAAATGAATAAAATAAGTAAAATTGGAATATTAGTATTTTTACTAGTCTCAATTATATTTACTTCAATATTTATTTTTGCAAACTCTGCACCAAATATTCATTATGCAGAACCTTCAACAGGAAATGTTTGGAGTAATTCAAAAAATCTTACAGATCAAACTTCTTATGCTCAAGATATACAAATTGCAATTGATAGTTCAGGAAATGTTCATGCGGTGTGGTCAGATACAGAATTAAACTCAGACACATCAAATACAGATGAAGTTCATTATTCTATGTATAATACAACTTCGAAAGCTTGGGAAAGAGATTCCTGGCCCTCAGTAGATATAAATTCTCCTTCATCAAATGCAAGTATTGCAGTAAACTCAACAGATTCACCATTTGTAGTTTGGATAGATTATAGGGACTCAGAAGCTCAAGGAAGAGTTTATTATAATATCTATGATGATGCTGCGCAAAATTGGACTAACAATTCTGTTTTAATGGATAATACTTCAGCAAGAGCATATTCGGTTGATGTTGCAATTGGATTTAATGATACTATCTTAGTCGTATGGGATGATGATAGAGATACAGATTTATCTGGAAATTATTTTGAAACTTATTATAGGCTATTTAATAATACAATGGAATGGGAAAATGAAACTAATTTAACTGTAGATGATGATTTAGATACAGGTATTCCAAAAGTTGTAGCAGGTTACGATGATATGTATTATATTGTTTACAATGATTTCGGAGATAATACCGCTTATGAAGTAGAACTTCGTACAATTAATGCAAGTAATAATTCTTATTCAGATATACCTCCTATAATAACCTCTCCAGATACTGCAAATTCTTTAAGAGCAGACTTAGCTGTTACAGTAGATAACACAGTTCATGTAGTCTGGGAAGATGCACGCGCAGGTGCTGAAGGAATCTATTATAGAACGTATAACCTTGAAACAGATACACTAGGTACAGAAACTTTCTTATCTGGAGGTTATGGTTCATCAGCCGTCAATCCTTCAATCTCTGCAAATGGAACTGATTTATTTGTTGTATGGAGATATACAAATGTTTCAACAAGAATGATTGCTTTAACAGAATATAAAAATAGTGCTTGGACAATACCTCAAAATATTTCAATAAATAGTGCAACTAATGCCGCAAAACCCGCAGTAGCTTCAGATAAAAATGGAAACGCTTATATTTTTGATTATGATGATTATCCTGGAATTTCAACAGATATACCAAATATATTCTTTTTTACTAAAACTAAATCAGAACTAGTAAATATTTCCAAAAGAAGTACAATTTCATTTAATATAACTGCAATAGACACAGACTCAGACGCAATTGACTACTTATGGTACTTTGATGATTATGGAAATGCAACTACAGATAACTTCACTTATATTTCAAATGGTTCAGATACAGGATGGCATAATATAACTGTTTATGTAAATTCTTCAAATCAATTAGCTACAACAGACTTTTGGAATTTAAGTATATATAATATTATTCCAACTTGTGCAGTCATTCCAACAACAAGTTGGGTACAAGACACTTCACAAACTTTGAATTTAAGTCTATATATTACAGATTTAGATGAAGATGCAATTAATTATACTTATACAGAAGTAGATAATATTGCAATTGCTACAGACAATGATACTGAGATTGCAACTCTTACACCAACAGCAGGATGGACAGGTTCAGTAGGAATAGTTTTCTCGGGGTGGGATGAAGAAAACGAAGGCGTAGATTGTAGTAATGCTACATTTACAGTAACTGCTTCAACACCAACATCCACTCCAGGTGGAGGTTCTTCTGGCGGTGGTGGTGGAGGATCTTCAACAATCTTATCTTGTACAAAACAATGGTCTTGTAGTCAATGGTCTGATTGTACAGAAAAAGGAATTCAAACAAGAACTTGTTCATGTTCTTGCTCAGATGGAAAATGCTTGGGGGATCATTCAGAATTCAAATTCTGCAGTTATTCCTATGAAATACCTTACGAATTAAAATCCCCTCTTGAAGAAGGTATTGAAAAAATGTTAAAACAATCAGGTTTAGATTTATCTTTATACCCTGGAATTACAGATAAACTAGAAAAAGATTTAGCAGAATTATTAAAAAAATATAGTTATGAAGATAAACCAAAAATAAACTTCAAATATGGCGATGAAGGTTTCTCAATTACTGCCGATGATGTAACTATAGATGTAAAATTAAATAAAGACAATGAAGGAATTTTCACAAAGCCTTCTTTAGACGTTAATATTAACACAACTAAAGGCACATCACACACAGAAGTTCCATCAAAAAGATATTCAATTATAAAGGATTCTTTCTGGATATTAATTATTTTAGTAATTATATTACTTTTATTATTAATATATGTTTTAATAAAAGATAAAAATGAAAGATGGCATATTTACTTATGGGGAAGAGCACCAATTTCCAAATGGAAAGAAGAGTGTTCAAAAATAAAAGAACTAGTTAATAAAGGAAATTATTTTGATTCAATGAAAAGATACAAACAAATTTCAACAGTTTATAAAAAACTTCCTAAATATTATAAGAATTTTGATTCATTCGGAGAAATACATAATCTTCTTATAGATACATATAAAACTATTTCATTAAGATTCTTTAAATCAGAAAAAATGCCTGAGTCAAGAGAAGGACAATGGCGTTTAGTATTTAACGAAAAAATTATAAAAGAAAGATTAGAAAGGTTGGACAGTTTATTAAAACAAGAAAACCTAAACCAATTTGTATTAGAATTCGCATCTTTATTAAAACAATACAAGAAATATTTAGATAATTCCCCGAAACAGGGCCAATTCCATAGCCAAATGGTTAAATTAGGCAAAGTTTTAGACGAAAAACTTTTAGAAGAGGAAAAACTAAGATTTAATAAGATTAATAGACTTGTCGATATAAATAGAGCGAGTGAAGCCCATATACTATTAAATAAGGCACCCATGGGTTTATTTAGCATTTTAACTATTGAGGATCGCAAATCTATAGAAGAGATAATCAAAGAGTCAAGAAAGAAGCTTCAAAATGCTACGCTAACAAAAAAACATGAAACTAAATAAATATATAATTGCATTGATTTTTGTAATCCTTCTATCCAGATTTATCTTCGAGTTTTCAACACCTGAGTTTAGTAATGGAAAGTCTTATTTTTATATAAAGCAAATAGAAAGTATCAAAGATACAGGTAAAGTTTCTCAGACAGAAGCTCAGAATATAAATTTGCTTACTCTTTCCCCATTATTTTCCTATCTATTAGTACCTTTTTCAATATTTGGAAATGGGGGTATTAAAATATTTATATCTTTACTAATTGTATTTGCAGCAATAGTTTTATTTTATTTTTCAAAATTATTTTGTAAAGACGAAAAAATTTGTTTTATCTCAACTTTACTTTTTAGTTTTTCCCCCGTATTATTTAAAATAACCTTAAACAAAATATCTCTTATTCCTATCATTTTATTTTTAATGCTTGGAATAATTTATTTTTCTTTAAATCTCAAATTTAAAAACAATATAACCTATTTTATTATACTTTCATTTATATTGGCCTTAATCTCTCCAATGTCCATTTTAATTGCTTTTGCATTAATAATTTATTTATTACTTATGTTATCTGAGTCAATGAAACTTGAAAGACTTAAAGGAGAAGCGATTATTTTCTGTATCTTTGCAATTATATTCTCCAATCTTTTAATTTATAAGAATGTTTTATTTAGTTCAGGATTACAAGGATTAACGCAGAATACTCCTTTAGATCCATTAAACATAGAATTTGCTAGTCTAAGTATAATAAATCTAATTTTAAGTGTAGGAGTTTTAATCTTAATCTTTGGCATAATTGGTTTAATAGCTTCAATCTATTCAAAACCTCCAGAGTATGTTCTTATAAACTTAGCATTCATAATCTCAACAATTATACTTCTCATATCCAGGACTATCAACCCCTATATCGGTTTACTCATTTTAATAGCTCCACTAACATTATTTTCTGCAAAAGGGCTTGAATTATTATATGAATATTATAAAAAAACCAAACTTATTAGATTTAAAAGAGGTTTTTATATATTTATTATCCTTTTATTTTTAATTTCAAATGTTTATCTTAGTTTAGATGCAGGAAATCAAACTATAAAAAATTCAATTACTTCAGAAGAAATAAATACTCTTCAATGGTTAAAGGATAACCTCCCAAAATCTGCTCTTATTTTAACCTCGCCAGAAGAAAGCCATCTTATAACTTATTTTATAGAAAGAAAAACCGTTTGGGATGATTATACCCTTTCTAGAATAGAAATAGAAGAAAAAACAAAAGATATACAAACTATTTATACCACCAATTCAGAAACAAAGGCATTAAATTTAATAAAAAAGTATGAGATAAATTATATATATTTTTCAAATTTAACAAAAGAAAAATATTTAGTTAAAGAAATAGAATATGCAAATGACAAAACTTGCTTTGAAAGAATCAGGAATGGAAACCCAGAAATCATCAAAATCCAGTGCTAAACTAATAACCTATCTTGCACTGGTTTTGTTCTGTCTAGTTATACTTCTCTTGCCTAATATTCTTAGAAACTCAGAATATCCACCTGGAGAAGAAGCTTACTATCACTACAGATTTGCAAAAATGTTGGGGGCAGAAAAAATATCTGATAACTTAAGTTATTCAGGCAGGGACAATTTTATGCCTCTTTCCACACCTTATTTATTGTATATTTTAAATAAGACTTTTAATATAGGTCTATTTAATGCAGGAAGAATTTTCTTATTAATTCTAGGTTTGATTAGTTTCACTTTCTTTTATTTAATTTTAGAAAAATTTGAATATAATATAAAATCCTTAAGCTCTTTAATATTAATAATTTCTCCACCCTTTATTTATCTTTACACAGTTTTAACCAGATTTGCATTACCAATTACTTTACTTTTGATTATTATTTACCTTTTTATAAAAAACAAAAAAAATCTTTTTATCATCTTAAATATACTGTTAGCTTTAGTAGATATTTATTTTGCATTAATTTGTATAACTGGATTTTTATTGGTTTCACTTTTCTATAAGAAAGCAGATACAAAAAAGACACTCATCCTACTAGTTTTAGAATTGGCATTAGTCCCTATACTTTGGAATTTTTTTGCACCAACCAATTCAGTAATTCAACTTAGAACATTAATTTTTGATTTTGGTGCTACTTATGGATTAAGTTTATTTGCTATTTTAACTGTATTTTCAAGCATTTTCTTTTTTTGGAAAAAGAAAAAAGAATTTTATATTCCTTACTTTTTATTAATACCGGGACTAATTTTGTTGATATTTGAACATTGGGCAATATTTTTACTTTCTTTTATAATTGCTTTTATCTCTGCTTATGCTATAATCTTAATGATAAATGATAAATGGGAAAGCTATCTTATTAAGAATTTAACAATCTGGATTTTAATATGTGGGATTATCTTTTCAGGTGCATCATTCATAACACACTCCTTCAATTTAGAACCCACTCAAGCAACAGTGAATTCATTTTCCTATCTAAACGAACTAAATAATGATAGTATTATTCTTTCATCAAAAGATAATGGTTATTTAATAAACTATTTTGGAAAAAAGAATTTCTATGATGATTTTAGTTTTGGTGTAGAAAAGAAAGATAACTTAGTAAATGATATTTTCTTAAGCTCTAAAAATCTTGAAGACATTTTAACCTATTTAAATAATACAAATCTAGATTACATCTTAATAACCACCGAAATGAAAAGACAAATATGGAATAACGAAGAAAAAGGTCTAATCTTTGTTTTGAATATTTTGCAAAAAAACCCGAATGATAACTTTAAAAGAATATACAAAGATGAAAATATTGAAATTTGGAGATATAATAAAGGAGAAATACAATGATTACTGCTATAATCTGGTTTGCTTCCTTTGTCATGTTATTTATGACTACTTTTTGGTTTAGCATTCTTCTATTTAATGGAATTAAACAAGAAAAAACCAATCTTAACATTTTATTAAATTATCCTTTAGTGACTATTGCCATCCCTTGTTATAACGAGGAAAAAAAGATTATTAACACTTTAAATTCTATTTTTTTATTAAATTACAAAAACATAGAAGTAATCGTAGCCGATGATGGTAGCAAAGATAATACTTTAAATTTAGTCAAGAATTTTTCAAAAACACATTCGTTAACAATAATCTCTTTAAATCATAAAGGCAAAGCACATGCGTTAAATAAAACTCTTGAAATTTCAAAAGGAGAATTTTTTTCAAATGTAGACGCTGATTCAGAAGTGCAACCTGAAACTTTAAGTTTATTATTACCCCATTTTTCAGATGAATCAATTGCTGCCACAGTTCCTTTTATGCAAATAAAGAATCCTAAAAAAATAATAAGCAAGATACAAAAAATAGAATATCTTATTGCTGGAGTAATAAGATCTTTGATGTCTTCAATAGAAACCCTTCATTTAACTCATGGAGTAATGACAGTATATAGAACTTCTTTATTGAAAAAACTTGGGGGATTTGATGAATTAACTTTAACAGATGATTTTGAAATGGGTATGCGTTTAATTTATCATGGTTATAAAATAAAGATGGAAGCAAAAGCCGCAGTATTTACTCACCCCCCATTAACATTTAAAGCCTTGTGGAGGCAAAGAGTGCGGTGGTTTAGGGGATATATAAGACACCATATTCAATATAGTAAGATGTTCTTAAATCAAAGATATGGTATGATGGGTAAATTTCAATTTCCAATAAATATTTTATATCCTTTAATTATAATTGCCCTAACTTCACTTACTTTAATAACTCTCTTTAAAACTTTAAGAATAAAATTAATGGAGCTATTTAGTTTAGGATTTTCAGCTTTAAATATTAATTTTTTGGGCGTAAAAGAAACTTTGCTCTCTCTAGATTATAAATTAATTTTTCCAATCGTAGTTATGCTAATCTTAGGAATTTATATTTTTTACATCTCCCATATTTTAAATAAGGAAAAAATCAAGAGCCCATTCGTTATATTTATATTCTTTGTTATTTATCCTTACATTATTGCTTCACACTGGGTTTCAGCATTTATTAATGAAACAGGAAATTTAAAGAAAAAATGGTAAGTCGAACAAAACTATTGATTGGAAGTTTTATATTTACTTTAGTTGTTTTTATAATTGGTTTATTTATCGGTTTTCAGATGGATAAATTAAGAGTAAATGATCTTTCAAATCTTCTAAGTGAGAGTGATTTAAATTCTCAAAGTTATCTCATTAATCAAGACTTTTATTCTGTATTTGGTGGAGATTGGTGTAAAAATGCACTCCCTCTTGCAGAAAAAGTATCTTTAGAGTCCGTAAGGGTTGGAAGACTTCTATCTTCCTATGAATCAAAAAAATTTTATAATGAAGATGAATATAATTATTTAAAAAGAAAGTATTTCTTATTAGAATTAAATGCATTTATACTTTTTACAAAAATGAATCAAAATTGTAAAACTAAAAATCATATGATTCTATTTTTTTATGATATTGACCAAGGTTCTTCTATTGCACAAGGTACCAATCTAGATGAATTAGTTGAAGAGAATAAATTGGTTTATGTTTTTTCTTTTGATAGAACCTACACTCAAGAACCGCTTTTAGAGTCGATTAAAACCCAATATAATATTACCAAATCTCCTACTCTAATAATTAATTCAAACAAAAAATTAGAAGGGTTTACAACCTATAAAGAGATATTAAACTCTTTAAATTAAGATGCAATGTGAAATATGCGGTTTTTCCGGACAGCTTTATAAAGCGAAAGTAGAAAGTACTTTAATGAATTTATGCGCTAATTGTTTAAAATATGGAAAACCTATCGAATATTTAAAGGAAAATAATCCTCTTTCCCAAATGCAGCATAAAAAAAATACTATTCTTAAATTCAAAGAAAATATTTCATCTGATTTTAAAGATGAACCGCTATATATAGAAAATCTTGGGAAAAGAGTAAAGCAATTAAGAGAAAAATTAAACTTAAAACAATCCGAATTAGCTCAAAAAATATCAGAAAAAGAAAGTATAATTCATAAAATAGAATCCGATTCAGAAGATCCTTCAATCCAAGTAATAAGAAAATTAGAAAGATTTTTCAAAGTTAAATTAATAGAAAAATAAAATGGTATCTAAAAAAGAAGTGGAAATTTTAATTTCAAAATTAGAAGATTTCAATTCTCCTAATCCTAAATTAGAACAATATTCCACCCCATCAGAAATAGCTTCAGAAATGGTTTGGATAGCTTATTTAAACAAAAATATAGAGAATCAAATCATCGCAGATTTAGGTTGTGGTACAGGAATACTTGGAATTTGTGCTCTTCTCTTAGGTGCAAAAAAAGTTTACTTTGTAGATATCTCAAAAAAAGTCTTAATTCAAGCTCAAAAAAATTTAAAATATCTAGAATTAGAAACTAAAAAGAAATTTAATGCAGAATTTCTAAATTTGAATGTAGAAGAATTCAATAAAGAAATTGATACTATTTTAGAAAATCCTCCTTTTGGTGTTCAAAATAAAAATGCAGATAGAATATTTATAGAAGTCGCATTAAAAAAATCCAAATACTCCTATATTTTAACAAATTCAAAAACAGATAATTTTATTGATAATCTTCTTAAAAATAATAAATATAAAAAGATTAAGCAATTTGAATTTACATTAAAAAAGACAATGTTTTTTCATAAAAAAAATAAATATCATATTGATGTAAGCTTATGGTTTGTTGAAAATGATAAAAAATAAAAAAATATTTTTAGAAGCTGTGAAAGAAGCAATTTTAAATCCAGATTTTAATTTTACAGGTTTTCCAGAGAAGAAAGGCATTTTTGTGACTCTTAAAAAACACGGAAATCTAAGAGGTTGTATTGGATTTATAGAACCTATTTATCCTTTAGACAAAGCATTAGTTGAAGCATCAAGACTTGCAGCATTTGAAGACCCAAGATTTCCAGTTTTAAAAAAAGAAGAAGTAAAAGATTTAGAAATAGAAATAAGTATTTTATCAAAACCTCTTCAAGTAAAAAATATTAAAGAAATAAAACTTGGAAGGGATGGTTTGATAATTGAACAAGGGTATAACAAAGGTTTGTTGCTTCCACAAGTCTTTACAGAATTTAATATAACCTCAATTGAAGACGCACTATCTATGACTTGTGAAAAAGCAGGACTTCCAGAAGATGCTTGGAAGTCTAAATTAACAAGAATTTACAGATTTGAAGCAGAAATTATTTCTGAAACATAGAAACCTTTTTATTTCTGAGCTTTAATTTTAAACTATACTTAAAAAATGAACCCTAAAATCATAAAATTACTAAAAGATTTCTGGAAGTTTATCTGGGAAGATGACAGTCTTTTAAGCTGGGTAGTTAATATTATTCTTGCTTTTATTTTAGTAAAATATCTGATTTACCCTTTTCTTGGATTGATGTTAGGAACTCAATATCCTATAGTTGCAGTAGTTTCAAACAGTATGGAACATCAAGACAATTTACAAGCTTGGATTCAAGAAAATAAAGAATTTTATGCAGATTATAATTTTACAGAACAAGACTTAAATTCTTGGAATTTTAAGCACGGATTTAATAAAGGGGATATAATGATTTTATTTTCTGCAAAGAATCTTAAAAAAGGTCAAATTGCAGTTTATACTACAGGATTATACAAACAACCAATTATACATAGGGTTGTAGATCTACAAGATGATTATATTACTACTAAAGGAGATAATGTTGTTTATGTTCAATCTTTTGAAAAACAAATTTCAAAAGAAAATATTTTGGGCAAGGCAATTATTAGAATACCTTATTTAGGGTGGATAAAAATAAAAGCTGTTGATCTTTTGAATTGGATTATAACATGAAATTTTGTAAAAAATGTGGCAGTTTAATGATGCCTCGGAAAAATGAATTTGTATGTGGTTGTGGTTACAAAGAAGAATCAACAGGATCCACAAAACTTCATGAAACAACCACTAAAAAAACCCAAGATGTAAATGTAGTTGAACATAGTTTTGAAACAAATCCAAAAACAACTATAGTTTGTCCAAAATGTGGAAATAATGAGGCTTATTATTGGTTGAAACAAACACGTTCAGGAGATGAAGGTGAAACTCAATTTTTTAAATGTACTAAATGTAAACATCAATGGCGTTCTTATAGATAAGATTTATATACTAGTTTTATTTTTATTTAAATATGGTTGAAGCAACAGAGGGTCTAGTAATTTTACCAGTAATTGCTTTTGGAGTTGTTCTAGGTTTATATGAATTAATTTTAGTTCACAAAGATGAAAATTTCAGAGGAAGTCACTGGTTTGGTCACGGTATTCACGCAATTGGTTTTATGATCGCAGGTTTATTTATTGTCATGAACACAGAATATTTCTTAGCCCTAACCAATTTAGGAGACACAATACCTTATATTACTAATCCTCTAATTTTAAGAATTTTAGTTGGCTTAATTTTAAATATTAAAATGCATTCTGCTTCAGCACTAGCAAAAGGAACCTTAGCTTCAAGAGGCATGGCTGAGCACTGGACACATACAACAATAATTTCAGCTTTAGTTATTGCTTCACCTTATATTTGGTTTAATTTAGGTGTCCAAAATCTTACACCAAGTTGGATTGGCGGAAATGCTTAAACCCTTTATAAACCTTTTTTAAATACTTTAACCCTTTTTAAATAAATTTAGAAAGTAATATATACCTTATGTTTTTCAAATATTCTGATGAAATTAACTTTAGCAGAGCCAAGATTGTTGAAAGAGAGTATAGGGATTATTTCAGACTTAGTTAATGAAGTTTCTATAAAAGTAGATTCAAACAAAATACAAATTATAGCAATGGATCCTGCAAATGTTGCAATGACTGTCTTCAAATTATTAAGTAGCGCATTTATAGAATATTCTATTGATACAGAAACTACTTTAAGTCTAAGTTTAGAAAGTTTAAAACAAGTTCTAAGAAGAGCAAAACCAACAGATAGTTTATCTTTGGAATTAGAAGAAAACAGACTTAAAATCTCTTTAATTGGAGATTCAGTTAGAACTTTTAAAATATCTTTATTAGATTTAGAAGAACGTGACCAAAAAATACCTCAATTGAGTTTTTCTCTTAATGTTAAAACAAGTTCACACATTTTAAGCGAAGCAGTAGAAGATGTAAGTATAATTGCTGAAAGTGTTTTATTTGAAGTAGAACCTGGAAAAATGACTGTTGCTTCAGAAGGAAATTTAAATGATGCTAAAGTTGAAATACGTGCAGATGAAGTAACAGAAATAAAAACCGAAAGTTCAAGAGTAAAAAGTAAATATTCAATTGAATATCTTAAAAAAATAATTGCAGGTTCAAGACTTGCAGATGAAGTTACAATCGAATTTGCAAAAGATTATCCTCTAAAAATAACCTATTTTATACTGAACAAATTAGAGTTAACATTCATACTTGCACCAAGAGTAGAAAATATTTAATTTTTCTTAGAAAAGTTTATAAAACGCTTTAAATATCTTATTCTTAATATGTTTAAAAAAAGAGGCCAGGTAACTCTCTATATAATAGTAGGAGTTTTTATAGTAATTGGAGTTGCTTTATTCTTTTTTTTGAAAAGTAGTTCTACAGAAGAAATTTCTGAACAAAGTTCAACTTTAACAGATGCACAACTAACTCCTATTAAAGAAAGAGTTACAAAATGTTTAGAAGAAGTTTCTGGAAATGCTTTTGACTATGTTGGAAAGCGTGGAGGATATCTAACTCCTGCAAATTCTCTCGAAGTGGGTGGAATAAATGTTGCTTATGGATTGTATAAAGATTCTGCAGATAGATACATAAACAATTTACCTTTGCTTTCTATTTTAGCAGAGCAATTCTCAATGTATTTTGATTCTGATAAAGGAAAAGCAGAATTTAAAAAATGTATAAATAATTTCAAACCCTTAGATTATGATGTAAAAGAATTAAGTGTTCCAAAAGTTTCAATGATAATCACGCAACAAGGAGTTTCAATAAATGCAGATTACAAATTAAAGGTTACAAAATCCACTGCAGAAGCAATATTAACAATTTTTGCAACTCAAGTTCAGATAGATATATTACCTGTTTATATGCTTGCAACAGACATTTTAAATGAAGAATATAATACTCACAGTTTTGATACTGGTGCTTGGATACTGCAAGAGCCAAGGTCAGCAAGACTAAAAGAAATAGCCCCAATACAAGATAATATTGACAAAGTGTACTATATGTTAATTTCAGCTTCAGAAGATTTTGAGTTTAGAATGGTGGTACAGAGATGAATGTTAAATTAAAAGCAATCGCATTATTTTGTATTTCATTAATGATATTTTCAATATTTCCAATAAGTTCTCTTGCTGCAACTACAACATCTACAGTACCTGGATGCTGTGAAATTGGAGACGATTCAAGTACCTACAAAAATCAAGTTTGTAAAGAAACAATTCCTGAAGTACAATGTGAAGATGGAAGATTTAATTCTTATAAAACCTGTGCTTTAGTCCAATCATGTAAAACTGGTGTTTGTGTTCCACAAGATGGAAAGTGTAAAACTGGATCAACAAAAGTAGAGTGTGATCAAGAAGGTGGAACATGGTACGATGCCTCAAGTATAGATCAGGTTCCAGATTGTCAAATAGGTTGTTGTAATATAGAAGATGTTTCGTGCACATTACAACAAAAAAATTATTGTGTTAATTCTCTAGCAGGTGGAGATTCTTCAGCATTTGATACAAGTGCAACTGATGTAAGAAGTTGTGATTTAAAATGTGCAACAAGTAAGGTAGGTTGTTGTGTCTCAGGTAATTCATGTAAAACTTCAAAAGGTTCAACTTGTTCAGGAGATTTTTATCCAGATACATTTTGTAGTCAAAAACCTGAATGTAAAGTTAAGATACCTCATAAATTTTTAAGCACAGGAAAGGGTTTAAATTTAGAAGATAATGAACAATTCATAATTTACTGGTTTAATGATAAGGGACAAAGAGAAGAAGTTGCTCATTTAGGTGATGTAAGTTATACAAATGCAGATGGAATAAGTAATTATGATAGTAAGACTGATGCTCAAGCAAAAAAAATGGGGGATGGTCGATGTAAATATCCTCAATTCGTAGCTTATGATCCTGATGGCATAGGTGGAACATTCGAAGCAGTATGTAAAAGTACAGAATGTGTTGCCACCAATGATGCTTTTTATCCAAACTCTTTTAAGAATGGAGATTCAATTTGTGTAAATCTCCCCCAAGGTTTCTATAATAATGTTGAAAGAAGTAAAGCTCTAAGAGAATATGCCTTAACATGTCAATTGGGAGAAGTAATTCCAGACACTTTAGATAACAAAGCCTTAGATACAAACAGAGAATCAAGGTGTGAAATGTATCACGAATCAATAAGTTCTAATGGTGAGCCAACAACAAGATGGGCTACAAAAATAGTTGATAATAATTGGGAAGGATGTTTGAAATGTGGTGAAACAAATTGGTTAGGTCAAGCTTGGCAAACAACTGCCTTTATTCCAATTATTGGTACACCATTAAGTTCATTTGCACAACCCTGTCATGGTTCAGGTTTCACAGGAATTATTGATCCGGATAATTCAGAATGGTGTAAAACACAAGGTGATTGTGGTGGCCCATCAAGTGATGATTTTGATAATGATTTTTGGTCACCAATAGGAAGTTGTAATCCTACTTATACGCCTGGAATAAATACTGCCGAACAATGTAACAAATGCGGCCAAGGTGGAAATGGTGTTCTAAATATGTGCACAGAAGAAGAATGTAATCGAATGGGAGATTGTATGTTCGAAGAAGATTCTTGGTATGATAATTCTGGATTAATTGCTGCAGGCGGATTGGTATTGGGAACTTGTACAGGGTTAGCAATATTGATGTCAGTAGTAGTAGGACCCGATAAATTAGGACCAACATTTGGTGGATGTATTGCCCCATCTATATCAACAGGTTTGCCATATATGGCTACAGTTTGGGCAGGTTATTCAATCATAGGTCAAGCTTATTCAGGAACTCCACAATATGTAACCAATATTGATAGTTATAGTGGTAAATTAAAAATAACAACCCT
>Ga0209541_10001754_pt1 | contig 42368 bp, 58 predicted proteins | sample RifCSPlowO2_01_FD_184027 | JGI IMG/M metagenome (GOLD analysis project Ga0209541, IMG submission 184027) | Groundwater microbial communities from Rifle, Colorado - Rifle CSP2_plank lowO2_0.1 (SPAdes) (version 2) | ecosystem: Environmental > Aquatic > Deep subsurface > Groundwater | place...
CATTGACCAAAGCCAACATGGCTGGACTTTCCAACATCAGACTACGCTTAGGGCGTAGCCCTCACAACATACCTCGCCCTTTAGGGCGAGGTTCTTGATTTTTATCTTCTAATCAAAGAAGAACAATAAAGAGCTATTTAAAGTTAACTGTTGTGATTACTATAAAATTAACAAAGACGCCCACCTTAACGAAACGTTCGCCTTCACCTTGCTTAACACCGATTAGTTTCAATAAGGGAGGGTTACACAATCGGGCATTTATCGGGATGATTTTAACAGATAGGTTTTTAAATATCCAAACTACTTTTAAATAGTAAAATAAACAGTAAAATGGCAAACCCGATAGATTATTGCAAGATTATAGAAATCCCTCAAGGAGAATTAAGAGAAGGGATGGTTTTGGCAGAGACATTTACATATGATTATGCTGAACAGAGAAATGCAGATGCTATATTTTCTGCCAGGTTTGGAAAACCACTAACTCCTAGTTTTGTTGGGGTGTTTAATAAATTAAGCGAGCATCCTGAGATTGTAAGAAGAAGAACTGTTGAGAAAGTAGGTGGAAAAGATACTGCTCCTGTCCAGGTTTTTGAGGTCTCTACTGAAAGACAAAGAAATTGGATAGAGGCTTTTGCGCAAGACTTTATAGTAAGAGAAAGGGCTACAGAAGAGTTGAGGGATTATAGAAGGCTGGGAGGGGGAGTAGCAATTGCTAGACTTGATAGCGTGATTAAGAGGCTCTTTAAAGATATTGCAACTTCTGAAAAAGATATCCAGGAGTTTATAAAAACAAAAACAAGGGGACATAATGCTTTAGAGGATCTTTTACGCGATGTTGATTTTAGGAGACAAATTCAAGATGGAATATTAGATCCTATTGCAGAAAATCCACTAATAAATACATATCTTTCTTACGCTCCCCATGAGAGGGACCATGCCTTGGATGTAACTACTCTGACTGTAAGGGCTGCTTTTGAGGCAGGGATTGTTGATGGAAAACAGCTTTACGATGTAGCAATCTCCTGCATGATGCATGACATCGGAAGGCAGTATTTACTGGCCATGATGAAAAGGAAAAAAATTCCTGCAGCTATGATGAATTTACATGCGATTTACCTTGTTGAAAAGATATTAGTTCCTGGCGAAAAACCGCTAGATGGGTTGACGTGGAGGCAGATTAACTTGATGAAACACTCCCATACTAGAAGAGACGGCCATGGCCCTAAAGAACCAACCAGGGATAATAGAGGAAGGGTTTATGTTGGAAGAAATATTGGGATGCATGATAGCTCTGATTTGTTATTGAAGATTGCAGGCTGGAAAAGATTAGTGGAAGAGGGAGATATAAAACAGCCATATATTGTAGAATGCCCTGAAGATCATAGCGAGATTGTTGCATTATCTGAAAGATGGATTACTGGCATCACGCATGGAACTACCAAATTAGAGGCTGGAAAACTGCTGCAAGAGATAAGAGATGATGCTGGATTATTTGCCAGGGGGTCTTATACTGGCCCGTTTTTAGAGATATTAGAAAGATGTTATTTTTCAGGATAATCTTCTAGCTTTTCTTTTTAAAAATTTTTCTTTTTTGCTTTATCCCCCCGATATTTATCTCTTCAATTTTGGGAGATGCTTTTTGGGAGATGCTTTGCCAACGGAAATACGGATACGTTCCTTCTTCTAGCGTCGTATGCTTCGAAAAAAGTTAATTCTTCTAGCTTATGCCTTGTCTCTTTCGGCCTTTCACTAGAATAGCCGATTGTTATAACTGCCTCTACTGAAACATTGTCTGGAGTGTTTAATATGTTTTTCAATCTTAACGTGCTGAAGCTGCGGACCCAGCATGAAGATAGCCCAAGATTTGTTGCCTGCAGAATTAAGTTTTGAGTGGCTGCTGCACAATTTTCTCTTGAGTATTTTTTCCATTTTTTTGGATACAGTGATTTTATGTTTGAGTTGTCTGAGCAGACTATGATTAAAACAGGGGCTTCTTGCATCCACAATTGATCTAAGCTTGCCCTTGCGATTTTTTCTTTTGTTTCTTTACTCCTGACTATTATGAAACGCCAGTTCTGTATATTCCCCGAGGAAGGGGCGAAATGAGCTGCATCCAGGAGCTTTGCTACATCTTTGTGCCTGACATCTTTATCTAGATATGTTTTTACCTGGAGTGTTTTTTTAATACTAATAGACAGGTCCATACAAAAAGTTTTAAAGCTGCCAGATATTTAAATGTTTTTATGAAATACAGCAGCCTGGTTGAGATTTATGATAGATTAAATGAGACAAGCAAAAGACTTGAGAAGATCGAGATAATTTCTGAGTTTTTAAGGAAGGTTAAGAAGGATGAATTAAAGGGGGTTGTGTATCTGCTGGAAGGCAGGATTTTTCCAGAGGGGGATAAGAGAAAAATAGGATTTAGCAACAGGCTGATGATAAAGGCATTGAATGTTGCGAGCGGGGATGGTGCTGATAAAATTGAGAATTTGTTTAGAAAAAAAGGCGATCTTGGACTGGTTGCCGAGGAGGTTTTCAAAAAAAGAAAGCAGGCTACTTTGTCTGCCAGAGAGCTTGATAGCGGCAAGGTCTTGGAGAATATCAGAAAGCTTGCCGGGCTTGAGGGGAAGGGAACTGTTGACAGAAAAATAAGGTTGATAACTGAGCTGCTGGCTAATGCCAATGGAAAAGAAGCTAAGTACGTTGTGAAAACTGTTTTGGAAAATTTAAGGATCGGCGTCAGCTCTGGAATCATAAAAGAGGGAATTGCCAAGGGGTTTGAGGCAAGTGTTGACGAGGTTGAGAAGGCTGCTGACTTAAGCGGGGACTATGGCGACGTCGCTGAACTGGCAAGCGCTAAAAAACTAAGCAGCGTAGGAATGAAAGTTGGAAAACCCGTCAAGTGCATGCTGGCTTTGCTTGCTGAGAGCATTGACGAGTGCTTTGAATCTCTTGGAGAAAAAATACAATTAGAAAATAAAATTGATGGATTTAGATTGCAATGTCATTTTGATGGGGATAAAATAAAATTATTTACCAGAAGAATGGAGGATGTCTCAGAGCAGTTTCCTGACATTGTTGAATTTCTGAAGAGGCATGTTAAAGGCGACAATTACATACTTGATGCAGAGGCTGTTGGCTACGATAATAAAAGCGGAAAATATCTGCCGTTTCAAACTGTTTCTCAGAGAATAAAGAGGAAATACAATATAAAAGAAATGGCTGGAAAATTTCCAGTCGAGCTTGACTTGTTTGACGTGCTTTACTACAATGGGAAAAATCTAATGGATGCTGAGCTGAGTGAAAGGAGAAAGATACTTGAAGGGATTGTTAAAGAAAAGAAAAAAGAAATTGTTCTGACAAAGAAGCTTGTTACTGACGATAAAAAGAAAGCCGATGAATGGTTTAAAAAAATTTTGAAACTGGGATTTGAGGGGGTGATGGCAAAGAATTTGGAAAGCAAGTATCGTCCTGGAAGATATGTCGGCGGCTGGATGAAACTAAAAAGCACTTTAGAACCACTGGATCTAATTATTGTCAAGGCTGAATTCGGCGAGGGGAAGAGAGCCGGATGGTTAACAAGTTACACTGTCGCATGCAAATCAGGAGATAGATTATTGGATGTTGGGAAAGTATCGACAGGAGTTAAAGAAAAAACAGAGGGGCTTACCTATAAAGAAATGACGAGAGTATTAAAACCTCTGATTGAAAAACAAAAAGGAAAAGAAGCTGAGATTAAACCAAAAGTAATTATTGAAGTAGGATATGAAGAGATACAAAAAAGCCCGACGTATAGCAGCGGGTGGGCTCTGCGTTTTCCGAAAGTTTTGCAGTTGAGGGCTGACAAGCCATTAAGCGAGATAAGCGATTTGAAATTAATTAAAAAAATTTATAATTACCAGAGAGGAAAAAATAAACAATAGATTTATATACCTCCTTTGTTTTTACTTTATTTTGTAGTGAATAAATGTAATGAATTAAAGATGGTTACAATCAAAAAGGAGGCTTGATGTTTGATGATTGTTAAAGATGAGTTTTTGAGCAGGCTGAGGCAATTATTCGGGTTGAATTTATACGAAGTTAAAATTTGGACCGCGCTTCTTTCCCGAGGTGTAAGTACAGCAGGCGAATTATCTGATATAGGAAATGTTCCAAGAAGCAGGGCATATGATGTTCTTGAGAGCCTGGAGAAGAAGGGATTTGTGACGATGAAATTGGGAAAGCCAATAAAGTATTTAGCAGTTGAGCCGAGCGAGGTTGTTGAGAGGGTAAAAAAATATATGCTGAGGATTGCAGAAGATAAAGTTAAAAATCTGAGCAATTTAAAGAAAGGCGATGTTCTTGGAGAGCTTGAGCTGCTTCACAAACAGGGGATTCAATTTGTTGAGCCGACTGATTTGAGCGGTGCTTTGAGGGGCAGGCCGAATTTATATACGCACATGGAAACCCTGATTAAAGATGCAGAAAAATCCATTGTTTTAGTTACAAGCGGGAAGGGACTTGTCAGGAAGATTGAGGCTTTAAAACCTGAGCTTGAGAAGCTGAAGAAGAGGAATGTCAATATCAGGATTGCAGCTGGCATGGATAAGGATGCTGTTAAAGTAGCGAAAGAAATAGGAAAGATTGCCGAAGTAAGAATGCTTGACAATTTAAATGCCAGGTTTCTTATTGTCGACGGCAAAGATGTGATGTTTATGGTGATGGATGATGAAAATGTGCATCCCAGCTATGACGTCGGTATTTGGGTTCGAACCCCTTATTTCGGGGGCGCGCTGCAGCAGATGTTTGATGCCGTATGGAATGACTTGAAGCCTGTTAAATAATTTTGATTTCTTTTTTAATTTTATTTTGCTTTTAATTTAGAGGGAATTTTTAGAGAGAATTAGTTTTTGGGTGCTTCTTCTCTTGGCGGGAAATCAGAAAGCGTCCTGTTCTGCTTTATTGTCTTGAAGCTTATTTTTGGCTGATGAAACATTTTTTTAAAGAAAGCCAATTAGTATATAAATAAAATTAGTGTTGAAGGTATATTTTACGGGACGGAAATTTCATATGGAAAGGGTTTAATTTTGGAGTTGGTAAATTTAGTGACTACTGCAGCATTATTATCGCTAGTTATATAAAATCTTATATTCTTTTTATTGATATATGAAATGCGATCTGTGCGGGGATGAGATTGGGGAAGGCTTTTTAGGAAAGATTAAAGGAGCTTATGTTAAAATCAATGAGGAAAGGAAAGTTGTTTGCAGCGAGTGCCAACGAAAATATAAAGACAAATTAAAAGAAAAGTTTAAGTGAGAAGTTTAAGCCCCAGTAGCTCGGTTAGGCTTCCGTAGCTCAGTTGGTAGAGCACCGCACTCGTAATGTGGAGGTCCTGGGTTCGAACCCCAGCGGAAGCTTTAGAATAAATTCTTGAACCAGTTTACAATTCTTTTAAAGAAATTTGAATCTGTTTCAGTTGTGAGCTCGATTATTTCTTCTTGTTCTTCTTCTTGCTCCTGCTTAATTTCTTCTTTTTTCTTTTCTTCTGGAGGAGTGCAATTAGGGATTGGGTTATACTGGCAGTCTTTATTTATACATTGATCTAGGGTGCATGGATTTGGGTCTGTGCAGTCTTCATCTGTTTTGCAGATTGGCGGAAGATTCTGGCATTCTCCTGAGCTGCATAAATCATCTGTGTCCGGATTGTTGTCGTTGCACTGGTTATTGCTTGAGCATCTGATATTTTGATGCTTGCATTTGTATTCTTCGCAGGTGTCTTTTGTTAATTCTTTATTATCGTTGCAGTCCTCGCTCAGAAAACATTGGGGAAGCACGCATCCTGATGATGTGCACCTGTCTGAGCTCGAGCACTTGCAGTCCTGACAGCAGTTTTGCTGCGTCTCCCCGGGATTGCAGACTGAATCTCCGCATGCATATGTTAATACTGCATTGAATGTTATTCTTGAATCTTGATCTCCAGTGTAGAGAATATCTACAACTGAAATTTTTACCCCGCTTATGACTTCTGACTGGCCAAGATTAATAATATTTTTTTCATCATCAACCTGAATTACCGCCTTGCTCTGCTGCAATGAAACTGCTGTTATCTTTCTGTTTTCAAATTCTACTAATTCTCCCTGTTTTAACTCGTAAGCTAGCGCCGATTGGAGAAATAAAAATAAAAATAAAACGATAATATATCTTTTCATATGATTTTGTAGATGGTTTGTGTATAAAAACTTTTACAATTAATTCATGTGACATGGAGGCGTAAGACATTTATATTGAAGAAACTTCTTACGAGTTTATGAAAATCATTGTAAAGGAGATGGACTTTTTGCATACATATAGGAATAAAAGTTTGGGATTGAAGTCTTTGTCAATATGTAGAACAAACAATTGGTTACCCTTGAAGCCGTCTCCATTGTTGGCCTCCATTATTGGGCATCTTCTTGGCGATGGTTCTTTAAGTAAAGACAGAATGACCGGGGATTTTAGGTTCTATGGGAAGATTCAAAATTTAGATAAGATTAAATTGATACTTGAAACGGAATTTAGTTTAATTCCATATTCTTTATATCTTCATCCAAATAGAGGAGGCTATATTTTAAGATACAATAATGCTATTTTTGCTAGGATCTTGGAATTAGCAGGAGTACCAAGAGGAAATAAACTTGTAAGTGAATTTGGGGTTCCTGGGTGGATAATGAAAGGAGATAGGGATATAAAAAAATCTTTTTTAAGAGCTATACTCTCTGATGAGATGGAAAATATTCGTAAAGTTAATAGGAAAAGTTGGGATGGTCTTCGATTTGGGATGTCGAAGGATAATAGGAAGTTGGATCATCTAATCGATTTTTTAAATCAAATAAGACGTTTATTATCTGAATTTAAAATTAAAACATCTGAAATCTTCATACGAAAGGATAAATTTAGTAGAAAGGATGGGATTGTTACTTGTGCTGCTCGGTTTGGCATAAAAGTGAGGATAGAAAATAGAAGTCTTTTTTGTTCACATATAGGTTTTGATGATGATGAGAAACAAAAAATTTTATATAGCTCAATTTTTGATAAATGAACTAATGCGGGAGTGCCGGAGACTTTGTCTGGAATCTGGAAAATGTTTTTATTGTGAGGATAAAAACTTCTAGCGGGCAGGACTTAAGTTTTCCAACAGGAAATCCTGTGGCTTAGTGCCTACGCAGGTTCAAATCCTGTCTCCCGCAAATATATACTAACTAAAATATATTTTATAATATATAATATATAATAACAACATTATTTTTAAACTTAAACATTTAATAATCTCTTTATGGGTATATTTGGAAAAGAGGATGATGCATCTATAGATAAGCAATTTGCTAGTATTCTCCAAGCTAGTGAAGTCGTTTTGTTCAGGGAATTCAGAAAAGGGTATAAAGATGGTCTTAAATACCGTCAATTTTCTCAAAGAACCAGCATTTTAGACCGTCTGATAGGTAATATAAGGAGTGTTGCATTCCAAAACCCATATGACTTAGGTTTTTTAACTGGCATAACCATTGCAGGTATGATGGATGTTAGTACCTACGAAAATGAAGCCTATGCAAGTATATTATGTCAGTTTATTAATCTCTTGAATAAAGTTCCTGGATTTAATATGGATGTTCTTAGAAAAAGGGCTAAAAAAATAGATGTTAAAAGATTTACTCCTGAACAAATTGAAAATCTTAAAATTGTGCTACATGAACTGTCTAAAAAATAGTTTCTATTTTTAATGTTATTTTTCAAAATCATTTTTTGTGCAATTATTAACTCTGCAAAAATGCCCTATTAATACTTTCTAAAATCAAGACATTATTAAGTAAAGAAATTAAGCAGCCAATATCTCTTCTTTTTTAAATCCTTTTTCAACTTCAGAACTAACAACAGACCAATAATAGTCAATAAATTTTTCTACCAGTGGATTATCCCTATTCAATTGGTACATCTTTGCATTTCCAACATCTCTAGTGTATTTTACTATCTCCCTTTTAGCAAATTCCTTCCAGATTTCTTTTAAAGCAGTATAACTAACCTCTGAAAATTTAGCTATATCTTTCATAGAATAGTCAAATTCAGAATGGATTATTAAGAAATTCCACAGTCTATTCCTAACAGTATTTCCCTCCAATTTTAAAAAAACTGATGTCATCGTAAGAATAAAGAATAATGCTTATTTATAAATCTTCCTTTTTTATGTCCTTTAAGGGTCAAAAAAATGACTAAATATTTATATTATTTCTATCATCTATTTTAACTTATGGTTAAACTAAAGAAAAGTGATTATATTAAATTAAGCAGGACATTAATAAGGAAACTATATGATGAAAATTGTTTCGGAAAAGGTTCTATCTATATTGACAATCTCAAAAGAGGTGTTTCTCAGGAATATTTAGATAAAGTTGAAACTGTTTTAGATGCTCTAGTTAAGCAGGAGATTTGTGGTAAAAAAAGAAAAGAGCATGGATGGAAATATTTCTTGAAAATGGAGAGATTAGACAAAATAAAAGAAATATTAAAAGAAAAAGGAAGTAATTCAATAATCCCCATATTATTAATATTCTAACAAAAATTATCCATTATAATGAATGGCTGCGCATATACTTCTTATACTAATGCCTGTCTCCCGCAAATTCACAATATTTAAATACAATTTTTCTTTGAGAATTTTTATGCCCTGGTAGCTCAGTTGGTGGAGCGTTACCTTGGTAATTGAAACTGAAGAGGTAAAGGTCGAGAGTTCGATCCTCTCCCAGGGCTATCTTTAAGAAAATTTATATATATCAATGGATTTTAAATGAGGATGAATAAAAGAGGTCAGGTTTATGTCTTAGCTGCGATTATATTAGTAATAGCGATTTGGAGCGTTTTGAAAGTTGTTAATAAAGTAGAGTCGCCTGAAGAGGATAACTTTGATTTCTATGTTGAAAACTTTGTCGGTGAGAGAGCTTATGTCATGGACTTGGGCTATTTAAAAGGGGATGATCCCACTGCACACTTTATCGGTGAATTAGATAAAGAGGATAACTTATTGAATACGTTTACTAAGCTTGGGTTCAATGTCGGGCTTGTGATGGTTGTTTACGACGAGAGAGATCCGCAAAATGCCTGGAAGATTGTTAATTTTTTAAGCTCTCCCATAAAAACAAGCTGTGATGGATGCAGCGAGGTTATTTTGCAGCCGGCGCAAGGAGATGCTGGCGGCCTTTCATTTACCCTGACTGGCAGCGGAAAGCAGTTCTTTATCGACGAGAGCGCCCTCAGAGATCTGCCCAAGGGAGAGAAGTATTTTGTCAAATCTTACGGGGATGTTAATAGTGTTTTTGTTGACATTGACGGGAACAGATACGATTTCGGCAAGCCAATAGGGAAGAGCAGGAGAGTTGAAAGCCTGATTTTTAAAAACCTTGACGAGGATTATATCAAAATTGTGAAGGTATGAGTATGAATATGAAAATTTTATTTTTAAAAAAGGGTGATGCCAGCATTGTTGCTACTGTTTTATTGATCGTTTCTGCTATTGCAATAGCTCTTGTTGTTACAACGTTTTCAAAAGAAAGCGAGGAAAAGGTTAGCGAAAAAATAATCAGCATGGGAAGCAGCGTTGAATGTGCAGATATAAGGATAAGCATCGAGGGGTTTAATGAAGAGGAGGGCAAGAAGCTGACTATGAAAAACCGCGGTAGCCTTGGTGTTGAGAAGGCTGTATTAAGGGTTTACGGCGACACTATTGGAAACGAGGAGATTGATTTCGTCAAGAAAAACTGCCCTGCCGGCAGCGATAAATTTTTGCCGCAGGAAACTTGCGTGCATAATATCCTTGTTGGCGTCAGCAATGTCTACAAGATCGAGATTATTCCTGTGATTGTTTCCGACGAAGAGGAGATTGGGTGCGAAGAAAGGATATCGACATGGACTGGGTAATATTAAATGAAAAAATATTGAATGGGAAAAGGGGAATAAGCGAGCTGATTGTTGTAGTCCTGCTTATTGCCTTTATTGTTGTCGTCGGGACATTGATATTCATGTTTGCATCTGAAAGCTTTCTCGAGGAGAGCCAGAAAAGCAGCGATAGAAGTACTGCGCAGGATATCTGCAGGAGCGAAGTTAAGATAAGGGTGGGGAAGATAAAGGACAGCGAGGATTTTTTTGCAATCGAGATCGAGAATTTGAAAGAAAGAACGCTGAATGATTTTCTTGTTAGGTATGAAAGGGATGCCGACGTCGAGATTAAAAAAGCTGCGCAGGTTTTAAACGGGTATGAAAAAGTGAATGTCAAAGTTGAGAAGCCCAGCTTCCAGCCGAGACTAGTTAAAGTTATACCGCAGATTATTTTGGAGGATGAATTGGAGACTGGAGAGATGGGGTGGTGGCTTTGCTCAGGCCAGACTGCTGTCTACACCTTATGATATTAACATTATTAGCAAGAAATTGGAATAGTAAATTATAAATAAAAATTTACATTTGAATAGTAAATTATGAACAGAAGAATTATGAACAGGAGAAAAAATATTAATAGAAGAGGAATTAATAGGGCGGGGATAAGTGCGCTGGTCGGCACGGTTCTGCTTATTGTTTTTGTAGTTTCACTCGGGCTGGTTGTTGTCAACTGGTCTAGCAGGTTAGTTGAGAAGGGTATTGAGGAATCTAAAAGCAAGATTGGAACTGGTCTTGAATGCGCAGACGTCAATGTCAGGCTTGAAGGGAAGCCTGGGGCTGATACTGTGATAATTGTAAAGAATAACAACAGGAATGATCTGGATTTGAAGGGGTTTGTTGCAAGGTTCTTTGTTGGCGACAACGTTATTGTTGACTATGCTAATGAGAATGCGGAGATTAAAGCATTCAGCGCCAAGAGCTTTGATTTTAATGGTAGCCAGACAATTGATGCAAACGGGAATCCTGGAGTTAAAATAAATTGGAACAACGTTAATAAGGTGGAGATAATTCCTAGAGTTGATATTGGTGAAGAAATAGTTAATTGCGATGTTAAGAAAACCGGGTGGGAGAAATAAATTAAATAAATTATTTAAAGCGAAGGATAATTATAGGTATGAAATAAAAGCAAGATGAATATGAAAATTAAAAGCAAGATGAATAGAAAAGGGGATATATGGATTTCAGCTGCGCTGTATACTGCTTTGGGGATTATCTTGGTTACTTTGATTCTAAGCGTCGGGATGCCGTTTGTCAACAAATTAAAAGCTAGGAATACTGTGCTGCAGACGAAGAATGTGATGTACGAGATGGATAATGTCATCAGGGCAGTCTACAATGAGGGGTTTGGAAGCCGAAGGCCGTTATTTGTCGAGATTGGCGAGGGCGACTTCTTGATTGACAATACAGGCAATAAAATAAGCTGGAAGATTATAAGTGACGAGAAATTAGGAATAGAGCCTGACTTGCAGAAGCCTATTGAAGAGGGGAATTTGAAAATCAAATCCAAAAGCTTGGGGCAGGGGTATGAAATAGAATTGTACTTGGAATACAGCGATATTGATATCGAGAGCAACTTAAAGCTGCTCAGCGGGAAATATAATTTAGTAATTGAGCATGTTTTTGACAATAAAGACTATGTGAACATAAGAGAAAGCTAAGAGAAAGCTAAGAGAAAGTTGATAAGGGATATTCTGCAATGCATGGTTAGTTGGTATATTTAATGAGAAGGTTTATATTTGGGCTTTGCATTATTATATTCTGAGGTGATATGTTGATTTGCTAAAATTAAGTTCTATATTCAAGAAGAATAAAAATAAAATCGGGAATGGGGATGTAGGAGAGCTTGAGAAAGGCGAGCCTGGAAAAGGGGAGCTGTTGTTCAAGATAAATTTCGAAGCCAAAAAACCTGAGCTGCCCGAGGTTAAGGATGAAACTAAATTAGATTTGAGATACGGCTTGATAATGCCTTATGCATATGCTCACCTGTACTGGGACGAGGTTCATGGGGAGGTGGTTTACAGCATTGAGGAGCCCAATCTTGATGTCAAGGAGAAAGAGGTTTTGAATACACTTGAGCAGGGGGTTCAGGAGCTGATTGACATCAGCTTTATCAATGTGGATGATAAAGAAGTATTGATTGAATACCTTGAGAAAAATATCAAAGTGCTTTTGAAGGAGCTTGGAATCGGGATTAGCAGGAGCTCTTATTTGAAATTTATGTACTACATCTACAGAGATTTTATTGGATTGAACAAGATCGAGCCCGTTATAAATGACCAGCTTATCGAAGACATTGAATGCAACGGCGTCAAGACTCCTGTATATATTGTGCATAGAAAATTTGGAAGCATAAGGACCAATATAGTTTATGATAACTTTGACGAGCTGGTTAGCTTTGTAGAGAAACTTGCGCAGAAATGCGGGAAATATATAAGCTATGCCAATCCTATCATGGATGGAAGACTGCCTGATTCTGGAGCGAGAGTAAATGCCACTTATACAGAGGATATCTCTTCAAAAGGCCCGACTTTCAGCATTAGGTTGTTTACAAAAGAGGCATGGAGTCCTGTGAGACTGATGCAGGTAGGAAGCGTTTCTGCTGAGATACTAGCATATTTATGGATATTAATCGAGCACGGAGCAAATATATTAATCGTCGGAGGAACTGGAAGCGGGAAAACAACGCTGCTAAATTGCATAGCCTCTTTTATCAAGCCAGAGGCTAGGGTGATTACTATCGAGGATACCAGGGAGATAAGATTGGTACATGAAAACTGGCTGCCAAGCGTCGCGAGGATGGGGACTGGCGTTGGTGGTGAAAACACTGGCGAGATTACCATGTTCGATCTGCTTAAAGCAAGTTTTAGACAGCGCCCTGATTATGTTATCGTCGGTGAAATTAGAGGAGCCGAGGCTTTTGTCTTATTCCAAGGAATGGCCAGTGGGCATTCAGGGATTTCAACAATGCATGCAGACGACGTGAAAACTGTAATCAGAAGATTGGAAACCACGCCTATAAACTTAAGCCCTAGCTTAGTCGAGACTCTTGATGTTATTTGCCTGGCATCGTTTGCGAAGGTTAAGGGGCATGACACTAGAAAGGTGAGGGCTGTACAGGAGATTATAAGCATCAAGGAAAACGGGGATGCAGAGGTTAATGTGCCTTTTCAATGGGATGCTAGCAGAAATGTTTTCATGTTTAAGAGAGAGAGCATTGTTTTTAAAAAAATTGTCGCCAAAAAAGGCATAAGCCTCGAGGAGCTGAAAAAGGAATTTGAGCTTAGAAGAAAACTGCTGAACTCGTTGTACAAGAAAAATCTTTTTGAATTTGAGGAGGTTCAGAAAGTTATAAATGAGTATTATAAAAACAAAGAAGCGGTGATGAAGAGGTTTTTGCTATGAGCCTTGATGATTTTAAAAAAAACTTAGTCAAAATTAAGGAGCTTAGTTCTGATTATGACAGAGTTATGAAAGAGAAAAATGAGGTTGAGCTGGATATAAAAAATTTAAAGGCGAAGTACAGGGAAGCCAAGGTTGAGAGAGAGGTTTTTTCTGAATACAATAAAAAATTGAGCAAGATTGACGACGAGCTGACCGAGATACGCGAAAGGGTAATTGGGGTATGCGGCAGAAATAGCTTAATTCTAAATGACGAGCTGAAAAATGTTATATGAGCAGATTCAGAAGAAGATAGAAGAAGCTGAAAAGATAATTGCAGAGATTGAAAGCATTAAGAGGGATTACAAGGATGCTTTAAAGGATTTTAACAAGCTGAATAAGGAGTTTGTGAAAGAGAAAATAGACCAGGAGAAATACAAAGAAGAAGCGAAGAAATTCGAGAGGAGCGATGCCAGAGGCGGGAATGCGATCAAGAAGATGATCGGCTTGCTGGATAATTTGAAACAAATCAACCAAGATATATGCAAACTTTTTGAAGTCAAGGAGAAGATAGTTAAAGGCGCTGAGGTTGATGTTAAAAGAGTTAAAGCGTTTGTCAAGAGCTTGAGGAAAGTGAGGGGCAGCGAGGAAAAGGTAAAATACAGCACGTATTCCTACAATTTCCTTGGAAGATATGCCAATCAGCTTTTTGATAAGACCAGCAAAAGACTTGCGAGGAATTATCCTGACTATTTTGAATCCCTATATAAGAACTTGAGGCTGGCTAACATCAGGGTTTTTTCAAACACCTACATCAACCTCGGGCTGATGGGAAGCTGCTTCGGATCCCTGATTGCATTTCTTTCCGGGTTTTTTATTTTTGGATTTGGGCTGTTTGATCTTGTCAAGAGCCTGATGCTCGGGGTGCTTTTCTTCTTTATTCTGCTGTTTATTTTTTATTATTACCCTAAGGTTGTCGTCGACAACAGAAGGAGGGAGATAAAAAATGACCTGCCTTTTGCCATAATACACATGGCGGCTGTCGCCGGAAGCGGCGCCAAATTAGTCGACATATTCGGGATGCTGCTGCATGGCAAGGAGTACAAGGCGCTGGCAGGGGAGATAAAAAGGATAATGAACTATGTGCACTTATTTGGGTATAATCTGACGACGGCTTTAAAGTACGTTGCCGAGACTTCTCCCAGCGACGAGTTTAAGGAGCTCTTGAACGGGATGGTCGGGAGCATTGAAAGCGGGGGGAGCATTAAAAATTTTTTGAAGAGCAAGGCTGAAGATACCTTAATAAGATATAGACTTGACAGGAAGAAATATGTTGAAACTTTAAGCACTTACACTGATATTTATACAGCCGTATTAATTGCAGCCCCTTTATTATTCGTCATTGTTTTGGTTTTGATTTCGATTGTCGGGACTAAACTTGGAGGGCTGGATATTGGCTTCATAGAAAAACTCGGGACCTTTGTTGTTGTTCCTGCATTGAACATCGGGTTTATTGTGTTCATGAACATTGTCCAGCCTGAAATATAAAAATAAGATGATAGACATAAAAATAAGAAAGGAATTTTTGATAGGGATAATTGCATTCCTTATTTTGGTTAGCGTCGACTTCACGCTGTTTTTTAGAACAAGATGGTTTTGGAGCCTGTTGCTTCTGAGTTTTGTTTTAGGAGGCCTGCCTGGGTATTTGATGTATTTGAAAGAGAATAAGAGACAGAAAGAAATCGAGGCTGAGTTTTTGGAATTCACCAGAGCTCTTGTTGAGGGAGTGAAGTCAGGGGTGCCTATACCGCAGAGTATATTAAATTTAAGGGATAAAGACTTTGGTGCATTAACAAACCATGTCAAAAAACTGGCGTATCAAATTGAGTGGGGGGTTCCTGTTAAGGACGGGCTGGATCTATTTGCGAGAGACACTGACAATAAAGTCATTAGGAGAAGCGTCGGGATTATTACCCAAGCTGAGCAGAGCGGGGGAAGAATGGATGACATCTTGGAGAGCGTTGCAGACAGTGTTGTGAGCATTGAAAGATTAAAAGAGGAGAGGAGGAGCAGCACTTATTCGCAGATTGTTCAGGGCTATATTGTGTTCTTTATTTTCATTGGAGTAATGCTGATGCTAGAAGTTAAATTAATGCCGATGATACAGGATATGATGAAGGGACTGACTGGAGGCGTTAGTGGCGGAGGCTTCTTCGAGGCCGGGGAGGCTCCTGCTGGAACTCAGTTAAACTTCAAGAGGATTTTTTTGAGCCTGATTATTGTGCAGGGAGTATTTGCAGGATTGCTGATTGGAAAATTTTCCGAGGGAAAGATTAAATACGGGATAAAGCACAGCTTTGCACTAGTGGTTATAGCGCTGCTGATAATACTGACTGTTGCTCCGCCGTGAGAATGGAATTAAAATGAAATGGGGGTAAAAGATGAAATGGTATGAAGTTGTTGGAGGGGTATTGGCTATAGGATCTGCTTTATTATTAATATTGAGAATATTAGGGGTGATATGACAAATTTAAAAAATAAAAAAAAATGAGGTTAAAATGCTGAAAAACAGACGAAATATATTTCAATCATTAAAAAAAACCAAAAGAAAACAAGGGACCGAACAGAATTCAGTCTCACGCAACTGGCTAACCAGCTTACTCACACGATTAAACTATGGGGATAGAAATCCTTATATAAAGTTTTCGGTTCAGATAAATTGCGCCGAGATGGCGGAGTCTGGTTAAACGCAGCTGGCTCTCGACCAGTTTACTCACACGAGTAGCGAGGGTTCGAAAGTTCTTCGGAACTCCCTCTCTCGGCGTTTTACTTGCTAAATTGAAAATGAAAAAAAATAAAAAAGGGAATGTGCACATTGACTGGGTGATTAGCATTGCTATTTTTTTGACTTATATAATTGTGCTTCTTGCTTTTATCAAACCAAGCTACAAGCCAAGCTTTGAAGGCGATGTTCTTGTCGGCCTTGTCAAGGACAGCTTTCACGACGAGGCTGAGTGGGAGGTTAAGAAAATCCTGCTGAGCTTTGACTGCGACAATGGGGGTGTTTATGATTTTAGCTTAGGGGATTATATTCCGGATTTGACTGGGAGGTTTAAGGTTGTTAATGCTAAAACTGAAAACATTGCAAGCTATACTGGAAGCCTGAAAATAAAGCTGAATAATCATGATGATAAGTTCTGGGTTTTTTACAACGACTTGGAGGGATATCCTGATGCAGTTGACCCAGGGGATAAATCGCTTGGTATGGAATGCGAAAGCCCTCCCGAGTATAACATAGGGGCTGCCAATCCCATTGTGTTTAAGGGGATCAGCGAGAGAAAATTAGATAATTTGAATGTTAGCAAGATTGAGGAAAAATTTCCCGAATTCAGGCAGTTTAAGATAAGCGTGCTGAGCAGCAAGGGAGAATTAAAAGATAGCTACTGCTTTGTCAAGGGAAGAATAGGAAAATTAAGCAGAAATGAATGCGACCAGACTGTGCCTCCTGCAGACGTTGTTGTCTATGGAGTTAATTTGGGAGATGCGATACTTGATAGAGATGCTAATTTAGAGCAGATCATTTTGAACATTCAAGTGTGGTAGTTCACAAAGGCTTAAATAAATAGCTTTCAATATTGTAATCATATGGATAAAGAAGGAAAGATAAATATACATTCCATAAAATTGATTGGAGCTACGCTTGGAGCTATTGGATTTTATTTAATTGCTTTTGATTTTAAGATTATTGGAGCTATTTTAATAGGCCTCGGAGGAATATTGCTAGCAATCGGAAATTAATATGGCAAATATTTTTTTAGCTAAAATCATTGGAGCGACCTTGTTGAGCATTGCTTTAATTATTAGTGCGCTGAAGAAAAATGCTACGGTTTCAATAGCGATTATAATCATAGGTATCGCTTTCTTTTTACTGATGAATACTTAATTAGATTTATATAGTAAATATGTTTGTTATAGTTTAATGAATAAAAGAGGGTTTATCAGAACATTAGAGGCTGTTGCAGCGATAATTATTGTATTCTTGTTCATATATTATGCTGGCAGAAATAGCCAGGAAGATACTAGATTTGTTCAGGGAATAAGAAGCCTGCAGGAAAGCATTCTGGATGATGTCGGCAAGAATGATGATTTTAGAGAATGTATTGTGAATAGCGGCATTGCTGACTTTAATCAGATTGTCGAGGGATTTAAAGCAAGCAATTGCATTAATATAAAGCAGGATAATTGCGCCAAAGATGTTGACTGCTATATCGAGGGCTCTTTGCCATTGAGGTATAAGGAGAGATATGCCTTCACTATATGCTCTCCTAGCGATCTTGGGAGCTGCAGCCTGCCTGGGAGCATTGGCGGGAGCAAGGAGGTTTATACTTCTGCTGTAATTATCAGCTCCAGCTTGAAGAATGAGGGCAAATACGGTCCTAGAATTTTGAGGATGTGGCTGTACTAGAAATCAAACTTTATCTTCTTTGACTTTTCCTTTTCATCTTCCTTGATTTTCTGTATTTGTATGCTATAAAAATTAATATTATCAAGCCGAGAACTTGGGAGAGGATTATAATGGATGTTTTTGTCTGCAACTGCCCTATTACCCGGTCTGTGAATGTTGCTGCTGTTGTAATTAAATTGAATTGAGTTTCTTTTTGCGCCAATAATTTATTGCACGCTTCCACTGCATTTTGCGCGAGGCTTGAGGCTGTTGCAACATCCCCCTTTTGAAGAGCTGCTTCTGCTCCTGTAATATATTCCGACAGATCCAGGCATTGAGGATTGCCATTAAAGAGCTGCTTTGCAAACTCTATCTGATCTAAGACATCTTTTTCCCCTTCTGTCCTCTCTAGCAGGTTTGCGAATATTCTTGTTGTATCTGTGAAACTTGGACTTGCTGCCGAGGCGTCTATTATTATTCCATAGGAGCCTATCCCTATGTCTTTGGTAGCTATAGTGAGTGTAAGTTTTTCCTGCTGGCCGGGGTTTAACTCAGACAGGTATGTCCTATCAAGCGACAGCGCCATCTTCTGCTCGTCCGACCTGGCTGCGAGATTTATCCCCCTAATCCTAATTGTTGACGGATTAATTACGAGCAGAGGAACCTTTATTTCGTTATTAGCAGTCAGCACTATCCCTTCTGGCGCGAGCACATTTAGAGTGAATGGCTTTGTACCTCCTCCCGATGATGTTTCTGATGTTGCGACTGTTACTGTGGTTGATTCTGAAGCCTGGACTGTAAATGATAGATTATTTTCCGATGTCTGTTGGTTGTTCGCCCTGTCAACTGCTGTTACGCGCCAATAATATGTGTCTGCTGTTAGCGCTGACGACCAGTTTGTCAATGAATTTGTTTCTGTTACTTCTGTTTGATTTATTACTGAGAAATCTTCAAGTGTCGATATCTCTATAGTATAATTATCCAAGTTAGTTTCTGCTGTTGCATTCCACTGCAGTATCGGAGATGTATCTGTCGACGACGTTCCATCTGCCGGCGATGTCAGGCTAAATGCTGCTGGAAGAGTTGTATCTACAGTTATCACTCTCAGCTCTGAGAATGAGGAATTCTTGCTTGTGTCATTTGCCGCTACACGCCAATAGAACACCCCATCTCCATTTATCGTTGCTTCTGTTTTTGTTGTATTCGCTGTTTCTGCTATTGAATAGTTTACAAAATGAATATCTGTAGCTGATGAATCATTCCATATTTCGAATAAATATGAAACTGCGAATTTCTCTGTGTCTGTTGTGTTGCTCCAGTCAAAAGTATTTGTAGTTGTGTTTACATAAGTATTATTCAAAGGAAGATGGAGATCAGGAGTATTTGGCTTGAAAAAATTATACTCCAGCGAGGAAAACCAGCCGGAAAATGCATTTTCCATGATTAATGATGAGAGATAATCCCCAAATGAATGCATCCTAACAGTGCCGTCTGTTGAATTTATAGAGATGTAACTTATTTCATACCTAACCTCATTTCCTGAAGAATCATTTCCTATTACTGCCGATGTTTCTGTTGATGCCATTATAACAAGCAGCAAGAAGACTATACAGATCCTACAGCTTCCGTTTATCTTTAGATTTATTTGCATTTCTTGAATATACTTTTTAGCTCTGGAACTATTTCATTGTCTTTATTTAAGGAGTATAATGTTAAGTTTGCGAGCCGGTCTTTCTTAACCATTTTTATTTTTTCAAGGTTTTTGAGCTCTTTTGATGTGTATATTGGAGACGTGCTTATCCTTCTTGATATCTCTCGAAGGTGGTATGACTTATCTGAAAACAGAAGAAGCTTCAACAGCCTTATCCTCGTTGTTGATGTGAATATCTGCTTTAGAGTATACATTTTGTTTATATTTGTATTCTTTTAGCATACTATTGTATATCTTTTATTTATAAGCTTTGCGGGCTTTAGTTGGTAGTTGGCATTTCCCGATTTGCTAAAATGGCCATGGAACATACTGAAGACCGATTCTATTTTTTCTTTACAGCATGCAGCGGAAAGAATTCAAAATAATTTTTATCATCAAACCAAGCACATTTAAACATTGTTAAAGGTAGTTTTATTTTACTAGTTAATGCCAATGCATAGATTGATAGTTGTTTAATTGGAATTGCTTTTTTGCTTCTGGATTTTTGCGTCATTCTGTTGCTTTAGCTTGATGTGTGGATGATAGATTTCTTCAATTTTCTGCTCTATATAATCTAAAATTTTAATATCTTTTGAATTGACTTCTTTGCTATATTTATATTATTTTTGTTATAACTACGAACTCCGAAAATTCCTTTAAAGCTGTCATCAAATTGTGGATTTTCTAAAAAAGCTTTTTGCCTCTTTATACCATCTTTTAACTTCCCTAAATTCCCTTTTAACAAATGTATTTTTAATCGTACTTCATTGCAAGGCATTAAAGCTACTATATCCCTGATATCTGATAATCTTCCTGAATGAAGTTTCATGGCAATAAGCAATTCTTTTTCAGGCGTTAGAAATTTTAGACTATCCAACCCCACTTTAGTGGAATTTTTTTTGATGTATTCAAAACTCCAGCTTGCATCTGTTGATCTTGATACTAACCCATTTATCAAAAAATCTATGTTAATTTCAAGCCCTTTAATCTTTTTTGCATAGCGTTTGAACTTCTCTCCATACAACAAAGATATCTCTTTATTATAACTCTCAGCGTATTTTTCTTTTTTACACAACTCTTCAAATTTTGGCAAATCTTTTTCTTGTACAACTAAATCCAAATCAACTGAAAATCTTTTTTTGTATGTTGCTATTGCATATCCGCCGACAACAATGAAATCCAGGCTTTTATCAAGAAGAAGACCTAACAATCTTATGATCTCTTTTTCTCTTTCCAGTAAATTTTCTTTTGCGTTCATTGAATATTAGTTTTGATTTCTGAGTATTTTGCATTTAATTTCAAATTATACATAGAATCCAATTGCTCTAATATATTATCCAATTGCAATTCCTTGCACCATCTTACTAACTCTTTTAAGGAGATTACTGGCAATCCTCCTTTGCGTTCTACTTCAAATTTTCTTTTGCTGGAAGTTATATACACTAAAGGCTTGTTATTTGCAATTTCATTTTCAGAGTATGCTATATCCCGCTTTCCCAAAATTTTCTTGAATAAAATTAAATCTTTGTGATATACTTCTAAAAAATATATCTTATCCAAGAAATCGCCTGTTATGTAGCCTCCTTGAGTCCATATCACAACTGCCGTATTTTCAATAAATCTTATTCTCAATCTTACTTCTTTAATTATATCCCAGAAAATCCTATCTTTTTCAACTATACTTACTGCGTCGTCCAATTCTATGAATTTTTTATATATATTATTCTTGTTTATCTTGATTATATTTTTATTTCCTTTTTCCACCAAATGTATAATATCGTAATCTTTTAAAATCATAATCCATTTATATACTGCCGAGTAAGCAAAACCTGTTTTCTTTGTCAAACTATGGATTGTTTCTCCATCTTCAGCGTGTTTTACAATTGAACTTGTTATTTGGTTGATTATTTTCATTATCTTTTAGGAGATAATGAAGTTTATAAAGCTTTCCATAGTTATCATATGGTGATAATTGTACTCGGACTCTAAGTTTTTGATTTTGTCGCCATTCCTTTTTCCTTATCTTTTTAAGTTCAGCTATTCTTTGCCATGCTCTCCTTAAATTTAGAACTTTATTTTCTTTTTTGGCAGACTACATGCAGAGGAAAGAATTCAAAATAATTGTTTTCATCAAACCAAGCGCACTTGAACATAGTTAAAGGTAGCTTTGTTTTTGAGGCTAAGGCTAGGGCGTATATTGTTAATTGTTGTATTGGCGTTTCTTATGAAATTTTATCCAATACCCTAGAGGATATATTTTCGGAGTATTTTTTTAAATATATTTTAATTCTTTTATTGTTTATTCTTTTTTTGAATTCTTTTAATGTTTTTTTATCTATATTCTGATTGAAATAAATCAAATCTATAAATGTTTTTTCTATGTTAGAAACAGGAAAATAAATATTTCCTTCTTTAATGTAGTCAATTCCAAAAAAGTATTTTGGAGAGATTCTATGCAGTACTATATTATTTTCTGAAACTTTTCTGATTCCCTGTCTTATTTTTTGGGTTGTAATTATTATTGGGTTTGTTTCTTGTTCCCATAAGTTATGAATGCTTAATGCATTTTGCAAACCTAAATAAGAAGGTTTGAAACAGAAAACTGCTAAGGAAGGATCTTCTTCCAGGCTGTAATATCCTTTTGTAATCCTTTTAATCTCTCCTTTTTTAAGCATGTTATTAATTAATAAATAGATATAGTCTTTTCTTTTTTTGGGAATAAATTTTTTTAGAGAATTAATATCTACTATAACATTTTTCTTAAAAAAACTCCTTATATCCTGAATGTATTTTATTTTGCCCATCTTCTAATATAATCTAACATATTTTTTGAATTTGGAATTAATCCAGAAATTATTATTGCTTTTAGATTTTGTTCATCTTCAGGAGGAGTGAAATTTTTTATAAAATTTTTTAAATCTTTGTTAATTGATTTATCTTCTTTAATATACCTCAATAAAAAGAATATATCATATAAATCTCTGATTTTTTTCCTTTTTTGATATGCGCTTAATTTTTCTTCTATTAAATCTTCCGGGGGTAGTGTGAAAATATTTATTTGGATCCCTTCAGAATTTTCATATTCTTTTAAAATTGGATTTTTTATATTTTTGAAGAGAGCTTCAAATCTTACTAAAACGTTATTAAATTTTAAAACAGAATAAAGAGAATTTTCTTTTATTCTTTTCTTTTTTATTTCAAAGCCTTTTTTTTCTAGATGTTCAAAGAATTTATTTATTCTTATTTTGTCTTTTTTTATATAAACATCTATATCTTCTGAGAATCTGTTTCCTTGATAACATCTCCATATAGCTGTTCCTCCGTGAATTACCGCTTCTGGGAGATAATCATATAGTTCTTCTACTATTAAATCCTGAGCATATGCTATATCTTTATGTGCTCTTTTCTTTAGCTTTATATTTATTGGAAACATTGGATTAACCTATCTTATAGATATGTATAAGTTACGTTTATTTATAAATTTAACGGTTTTGGTAAGTGGGGTTTCTATTTTTTTGTTTTATATACTGCATGCAATGGAAAGAATTCAAAATAATTGTTTTCATCAAACCAAGCGCACTTGAACATAGTTAAAGGCAGCTTTGCTTTGGATGCTAGAGCTAGAGCGTAAATTGTTAGTTGATGCACTGGATTTTCTTTATTTGCATTTGGCTTATAGTCTAAGATATGAATTAGATTGTTTCTTATCTGCAAAATATCCATATGCCCCGTTATCGGTGTTTTGAAATCATTTGGATTAAGATTGAAATTTCTTGAGCTGAAGTAGAGCAGATCATCATGAGTCAGGTAAATTGGTATTTCTGCTGCTATTGTTGTTGAGTCATTCGCTATGAAAAAGTCCTGGATTGATTGATGCCTTTCTTTATTTGTCTTTGCTAAGTTTAATGCTAATTTGCATAATTTGTTAGCTAAGTTTTGCTTGCTTAACGGTTTTATGTTTAGTATTTTAAAATCTGCCTGTGATGCCCTATCTGATTTTTCTTTTATTTCATGATTTGATTTGAAAATATGATGGGGGAAATCTTTTGTTGGTATTTTTTCTAAATATAATTTTAATCTTTGCAGCTTTTCATTATTGACTGCTAAATAATTTAATTTGAAATTGTGAATTTGGTATTTGTAGTTTAAGTTGTTGTGCAGGAATTCATACTGGTCTATTATGTTGTCTGGAGAATATAGCTTTTTTGCTTCGTTTCTTAGCCTTCTGAAGGTGCAGGTGTCTTTATATTGTTTTAACCACTCACTTATCGTTCTTTGCGGGACTTCAGTTTTATATTTTCTTTTAATGATGGCTGATGTTTCTGACTGAGTGTTGCCAAGATTGTAATAGGAAATTGTATTAAATATTATATGCGCCGGGTAGCTCTTATGCTTCAGTTTTTTATCTGTGAAATTTTTGTTGCATCTCACACATTTTAATTTCTGAGACTGCTGGAGCTTGCCCTTTCTTTTGCCCTGCTTGGAAATTTCCATGGAATTGCAATATGGGCACTTTAAGCTGTTTTCTGGCATTTCACTCAAAATGAATCTCTTTGTCTTTTTCTTTGAAAGTTATGCTGAACTTGTCAAAGATTTCCAATCTTCCAAGCAAATTAAAGCTTGTGCTCAAATCATCAGAAAAAGCAATCTTGGCTTTGAAAATTTTTCCTACAAGTGCAATCTTCACTTCATGTACGTAGCTAACAAGCTTTGCCGAAACTCCCTGAAAAATCTTTTTTTCTCCGGTTTCAATATCTATGCCTAAAATCCTGCCTATCTCACCCTTAAATAGGCACATAGCAGCACCAGAATCAACTAAAGCATCAGTTCTTATTTTTTCCTTCTTAAATTCCAGAATTACTTCAACAATAGGAAGATAAATCTCTTTTTCATACCTATACTCAAACTTCATAATATGCTCATCTCTTCATCTTTTCTGGGAATTTTGGTTATTAAAGGTAGTTCCTTAATTCCTTTCTTGTTTAGAGTTCTCTTAATTTCGGCAATAGAATCTCCTACAGCTATAATCTTGTCTTTTAGAACAGCAATCCATTTCCCACTTTGCTTACTTATAATTTGAGGATGCTGGGAAATCCACTCAGATTCTTGGCTTTGCATTTTGACTCACTTTTTGTATTAAGATTAATAAATATTTAAATGTTTCTAAAATAGCTGACGAAAATTGCTAACATAATTGCTAACATAATTGCTGTCTTTGGCTGATGAATTTTACTAGTGATGCGGCTGACAGAGATTGCTGGGAAAATGGGTTGGAATTGGCTGGGGAGGCTGAGGTTTGGGGCTCGACTTTCTTTCTGTGCCGAGACCGATATTGTTGGGTCGGATTAAACTTAATCAACTTCTTCTAAATAGGCTTTGTTTTGTGAAAACAAAATGTGAAGATTAAATTTTTCCAGTAGATCTCTCATTCCTAAAATCAGAGGAATTTTGTTTGTGAATTCTAGATAAGATAAAAACTTTATGTCTTTTGAGATGTTTCCATGCTCATCAATAATGTTTGCTGTTACATAGCCAACATTAACTGGAATACTCTCGTTAGGGACAATACCGCTGGTTTTGTGTTCTGCGATGACTTCTACATTTAGTTTTTTCCAGAGATAAAAAGGGATAATAGAGATGTGGGCGCCAGTGTCTATTAGCGCATCTTCTGGAGTTTCAAGTTCTGGAAATTTAATTTTGGAAAATATCCTTACTAAGGGTTGAAGATTTGGAATTTTTTTCTCTAATTCTCTGTCTCTTGTTTCTCTGTTTATTTCAAGTATTATTCTAGTAGAGATTATGACCACTCTCCACAAAGACAACAGGGATTTCTTTAACACCTGTTTTTTTCTGGGCTATTTCTCTGGCTATGTCTCCATTTTCTCCCACCCCTGCAACTTTTTTATTTACTACAGCAACCCATTTATTGGTGTATTTTTTTTGCAGTTCTCCAAAGTGTTGGTGTGCCCATTTGCTATCGTCCCAGAATCTTTTTGGAAGCATTATTTTCTTTTGCATGAATGTATTTTAAATTGAATGAATTTAAATAATTATTGGTGGATTTTTTTGAAAATCTTGAGCAAAAACAACTGAAAATGGCTGACAAAAACACACTATTTTACTAAAAAAGAACTAAGATTACTAAAAAAGAAGACTAGAATTACTAGTAAAATTAGTCTGCTGTCAGATGACTAGAATTACTAAGATTTTGACGAGTTTTGGGCTGGGGAGCGTGAAGAAGGTGGTTTGAGGGCTGCTACTTCCTCTCTTAGCTGCGGTATTAGTTTGTCCTGTTTATAGTTCTGCTCATTAAGCTGGAGGATGCAAATATGTAAATCTAACTTCTTTTCCATTAAAAGAGACATCAAATAAATCAAGTGCTTTATATCTCCCCAAGATTGGAGGGACGTCATTACTGTCAGCTAAAGCAACCTTGGTTTCAAATTCTATATTATTGAGTTTTAATTTTAAGATGTGGATAAAGGCAATTAGTACTGTATTGGGAACGACACCTTTTATTTCTACATATTGGCCTTTAGTTATATCATCTACAAGAGGTTCAGCTAGAAATCTTGGTAATATGCTTATGTCTGCACCAGTGTCTGCCAAGACATTATCAATAATTTCCCAGTTGTTCTTAATTTCAGAGAATACTTCTAATGGTATGACTGGTCTAAATGTTTTGCCCAATATTTTGCTTTGTTTTTCCACATATGGGAACTTTATAATATGCATACTAAAACGTCCTCGCTTGTTTCCCATGCAACAGAGACTCTTTTATTAGGATTATCTTCTTTAAGTTTCCAATATTTCTCTTTGGGGTTTAAGCCTCTCCAGACTATTTTGCTGTTGACTTTGATTATATACTCAAATTTTTTAGGTGTTTGTTTTTGCATTTTGCATCACGATTAAACTTGGGGTATAGCAGTTTAAATAATTATCTATGAGTTTTGTTGCTGGTTTTTTCTTGTTCCTTTTTTATTGCTGATTTTGAATTACATTTAAGGCAGATTATTTTTTCTTGCATCAACACATCTTATTTTGAATATATTTTTTAAGAATTTATGTAAAAGAATGTGTATTTTAGGTAATGAATATTACTAAGAAAAGTCATGAATATTACTAGTAATTTAGGTAATGAATATTACTAAGAATTTGCTGGGTTTTTGGCTGGGGAGGCTAAGGTTTGGGGATTTGGCGGTTCTAGGGGGAGTTGTTTGTTATTTTTTAAGTTCTTTTATTATATTTGAAATATTTTTTTTCAAATCAACTAAATCTTCCTTAATTACTTTCCAAACTCTCTTTAGATCAACTCCAGAATATTCATGTATCAGTATGTCTCTCATTCCTGCAATCTTTTTCCATGGAACTTCGGGATGAGAGTCTCTAAATTCATCAGGGATATTTTTTACAGCTTCCCCAATTATCTCAAGTCTTCTTAGAACAGCATCTTGAAGCTGGGTATTTTTATTGAACCTATTCTGAGTAGTTTTGTTGACATATTTCTCTATCTTTTTTATACTCTCTATGATATCATCTAAATAGACAAATATGTCTTTACTCATAATATCCTTACCTGCTCCTGAAGAATTCTTTCTCTTATTAATGGTTTTATGGTGCTATATTCTACCAAATCAACTTTTCTTTTTAGAGCCCTTTCTAACTCTAACTTTATTCCAATGTAATCAAGAAGGCTAATATCCTCTTTAATATCAACCAGTATGTCAATATCGCTGCCTTTTTTTAGAGTGCCTTTTACGCAAGAGCCAAATAAAGCTGCCCTACTTACCTTGTGCCGTTTTAAAACGGGAAGCACTTTTTGCTGTATATCTTTTATTTTGCTTTTCATATTTTTTTAAAAAGCTTATTTGTTTAAATAACTTTTGCTGTTATTTTTTGATTGTTGAATTTAGGATCTTGATGAAAAAGCTTCACCAAAATAATCTTTTGGGGAAATGTTTGTGAAAAGATGACGGAGATTACTAAGAATTTGATGGGATTTGGGCTGGGGAGGCTGAATGAGGGGTTTGGAGATGTTTGGGACTTGAGCTTCCAGTGCTTAGAGGCGAGCTTTGCTATTTTTTGTTGCATATTTCTGCTGTTGGATGTTGTGAGCAGATGAGAGACTTGAGAGCCTCGTTTTCACGCTTGAGAACTTGCATTTCTTCATTTAATTCTATGATGTAAATTGCCTGCTCTTTTGCTTTTTGAAATAATTTATTCAAAAATTATCTTTTTTTGCTGCTGCAAGAAGGTTATTTTAAATGCATCAAAAATGTCTTTCCTTCCAAGCAATGCCGGCACTTCTTCTATAAGCGCCCATGCAATTTCAGCGTCTATGATTTCATTATTGAACTTGAATTTAACATTCTGCCGAATGTAAGGCAATGTGGAAGCAATTCCGCGCATTTCTTCAATTGATTTGCCTTCTTTTGTGAAGCCAAGAGCTCTCCCAAACCTTAAAGGTATTAGAGAAAGATCTGCTCCTGAATCTATATACATTGGAATTTCAACTTCTGTGTTATCGCCTGCAATTATTATAACGTCTGCTACTGGTCTAAAAACTGTTTTGCTTTCAGAAAGCCTTTCTTCTTTATAGCTGAATTCTATCATAATATCATTGCTTCTGCTCTTGGTATTTTAGTTACGAGAGGGGTTTTTTCAGGATATCTTTTTTTTATATTTGGAAGAATTTTATCTATTTCTTTTCCATGTGTTATTATCTTGCCGTCTATCATAACAATATACTGCCCCTCGTATTTTTTTTGTGTTGATTTTGGAAGCCTTATAAATGCGTCAAAATTTTTTGTCATATCTTTTCATAAAGCTTGGAGGTTTAAATAATTATTGGTGGGATTTGCTGTGCTGCATGACTGATGGGTTTGGCTAAAAAAAACAACAAAAAATGGTTGACATAACAACGAAGTTTGGTTAACTAAATTGCAACGAAGTTTGGTTAGGAGTTTTGTGAGTTTTGGGCTTGAGGGCTGGATTTTGAGGGTTTGGAGTTCTTTGGAACTCGACTTTCTAAGCCCTAAATTAACTTGTGAAAGGTAGAGATGCCGACATTTTGTTTCTTTCGCGAACGTTTCTTTTTAAGAAAGGTTCAGTTAATTGCATTTTAGCCTTGTGCCTCCTTGAGTGTTTTTACTTCTTGTTCCAGTTTCATGTTCTTTTGTTCCAGTGTGGATATTTTTGAGTTGAGCTCCTGGATTGATTTAATAATAGGGCCATTTAAATCATAGAAATGCAATGTATCTACGTTTCCTTCTGCGTCATAAGCAACAAGCTCTGGCATTACTAATTCAACATCTTCGGCTATTAGACCCATCCCTCTTCTTCCATTAGATTTTAGAGTAAACCAAGAAGGCTGCAATTGTAAAATTTCATTTAAGCCATAATTTAAGGGCTGAATATCTGTTTTGTATCTTTTTGAGGATGATGCACATGTAGTTGTTGAATCTTCAATTAATTCTCCTGTTGAGGCTATGAAGCAGGCAGCTACATCTTCTGCTGTTGTCTGCAAGTTTGGCATTAAAATATTGCCTATATCATCAATACTCATATGTGTGGTAATAGATACTTGGTCTGAGGCTGCGGTGCCATTTCCAAAAATAAGTTGTGCACCTCCTCCTGTTCCACTCATAACATAAAGGTGATTTCCACCAGCACTATAAATTGCCTGGTTTGCAGTAGTTTCCCCTCCAACTCGGATACTGCCTTCTACATGAAATTTTGATTGTGGACTCGTCGTCCCGATGCCGACCTGATTGTCTGTTTCTTGATAAAAAAGACCTAGAGAACCGCTACTGTTTTCTATTAAGAAATTGCCCTTTGTAAAATTAGCCGTTCCATCAACGTTTAATTTATGGGTTGGAGCTGTTGTGCCGATGCCGACGTTGCCTGTTGTGTCCTCAATGAAAAATCTTGTTGCTGAACCATTTGCATCGTATATTTGGAATCCATCTGTTTGCGAGATTAGTGAATATTCTTGTCCATCCGTATCGGTCATTGTAATCATCGGTCTTGTACCGCTTAAATGTAAAAGAGGGTTTTCGTTATTCCAATTTGCAGCGTCTGGTCCGGTTGTGCCGATGCCGACGTTGCCTGTTTGAGTCCAGGTCATTAATGAAGTTCCAACTCTATTATGAATGTCAAGGTTTTCTCCTTTATTTGCATCTCTATCTGTTACAAATGCGTATAGTTGATTTGTAGAATTATAAAATGTTATTGTATTGGTGTTATCATCATCATTTGGCTCTGCGAATAGTTGAAGGCGAGTAAATTTTCCTGGGACAGTACTTCTGACTGCTAACCCTCCTTCGGCAAGATTAGTAATGTTAGAACTCATGTCACCAATCATTACATTAGTTGAGTTTACATATAAATTACCTGAAACATTTAGATCTAAATTTCCAGCATCGCTATAAACATCCAATAAAGCAGTTGGAGAAGTTGTCCCTATGCCGACATTGTTACTAGAAGCATCCACATAGAAAGTGCTTCCGTCTACTGTGAAGTTGTCTGCTAGAGAGACATTTCCTGCTAGATAAGTGTTGTGGGCTATTATATCATTTGCTATAAAATTTCTTGTTCCTTCTATGCTTAGGTCATAGACATGCTGTGGCTCTAGAATTTTAATTGAGGAGATTTTTTTCCATTTTATTGTATTTGTTGAGTAGTCTGGAACTGCGATTTCATCTCCCACTTTTAAATGCCTGACTTCTGTCCATTCTCCTAATGAAGCAGAATTGGAAAGTTTTAAATAGCTATTTTCATTATTGATTTTTTGTGATGTTAATATGGCTGAATTGTTGTTGAGAGTCCCAAATGAGGTAAGAAGAGAATTTGAAGCTATGCTAGGCAGAGAGATCCCGGAAAAGATGTGGCAGCTATTATTCTCCAGATTTTTGAATGAAGAATTAAGAGAAAAATTATTAGAGATAAAGAAGATAGAGTCTATTGTCTCAAAATCCAAGCTAACTGAAAAGCAGGCTAAAGAATTGGCAGATGAAGTAAGTTTATCCATCTCTAAAAGATTTCTGGATTCTGCTCGCGTGAAATATTTAGATGGCAGGAAAGTATCATAAAAAATGATGCTAGTTGTTGATTTTAATGTTGTATTTTCAGCATTGGCAACAAAAGGCAAATCGCGTTTTGTTTTTGAATTAAATGATATATTTGAAAAATTTGAGTTCATTTCAACGCAATACATGTACTCTGAGTTAGACAATAATCTTGATAAAATAGTTTCTATATCAAAACTCTCTAAAGGAGAGATTTTAGAAATAATTGAGTTCATTAAGAGGTCTGTGGAAATAATGCCGTTTAAAGTATTCGAAGACAAGGCAGGAGAAGCTGTATCAATAGCCCCGCATTTAAAGGATGTACCATATGTAGCTCTATCCCTTAAATTCAACTGCAAGATATTATCCGGAGATAAGGGATTAAAGGAAGCTTTGCCAGATAGGGTTATTACTCCTTCTGAAGCCTTAGATATTTTATCGGGCATTGGATCTGACTTTGTATAATAAGGATGCTCTCCCGTTGTGTTAATGCTTCTTCCATCTTCTGTCGCCATCTCATAGATCGGCTTTATGCCATGATCAAGAAGTGCATTTACTTTTCTAGCAACAAGCTTTCCTGTTGATTCATCTAATGTCAATACCACTTCTTCCGCCTTAATGTCCTTTATTTTCTTCCTGCTTCCATTTGCAAGCGTTACAAGGCTGTCATCAGTTATGCTGAATCCTTCAACATTCAAGTCTGAAGTAATATTAGCATCTCCTGCTACGTTTAGTGTGTGAGTTGGTCCTGCTGTTCCAATTCCGACTCTTCCTTGAGCATCAATCCTTACTTTTTCTGCCGAGCTTAAATTACTAATAATTCCATTAACGTCTCCATATCCAGTATAAAATACTAAATCTCCTCTTTCAGTTCCATTGCTAACATCTGACAAGATTCCTGAGATCATGGAGATATTTTCCATTTCTCCAGTATCATCCTGTAATCTAAACAATATTGAGCTGCCATAGCCATCTCCAGAGCCTGTTGATAAGTTAGTTTTCTCTAAAACAAGCAATTCAGTAATAGTTTCATTCAAGTCATCTGAAATGTTTAAATGCAATAAATATCCAGGGGATAAAGTTCCTATTCCTGTGTTTGTAGAACTAATATTAGTCTGGCCAACAGATAAATCATCTTTGATTATAAAAGAGCCGAGATAGCTGCTTCCTAGAACCCTTAAATCCTGCAGGATGGTAATATTATCTATTCTAGTAAAAGAGGCTGATTTTGGAAAAATGTAATCAGAGTTAACTGAATCTGAGCTTGTTATGTTTCCGATAGTTGTTACATCATTAGTTACTGATAAATTATTTATTAAAGTTGATGCTAAGGTGTATGGAAATATATAATTTGCTATTAATGAATCTGCTAATGAAGCATTTTCTGCTGTGATGTTTAATAAGTTTAAATCCACTTTGGGTTTTCCTGTGTTGTCTGCAATCCATGGAACCCAGCAGTCTCCTGCTGTGCAGCTTTCATTCCAGACATAATTTAGAGAAGCATTTTCCTGGGCTGAAACATTAACTGAAAATACTAAAAATAAAATTAAAAAAAGAAATTTTTTATTCATGTTGCACCCCCGATATCTTTGAAAGTTTCCCGTATTCTTTTATGATTTTCTTGATAGTTTCTGCCTTGCTGATCTTCCAGAATTTGCTGTGCTTTATGACTAGGGCATCCTCTTTTTTATCTGTGTAAACTAACTGCTGTGGCATTTTATTATAATTATAACAATAGTTATAATTATAACTAATATTTAAACTTTTTGCTCCTGCCCTGTAATGGTTAAATGACCCTTTTCTAAAAATTCTAATTGGAAAAGAAATTTGGCTGAAGGGGCTAAGTTTTGGGGTTTGTGTTTGGGCTTTGAGCTCTTGTATTTCTGCTTTAAGCTCCTCTATGTTTTTCTCTTGGACACGATTTTCTTTAGTTAAAAGAGAAGTGTGATTATTTAGCTCTGCGATTTCCCTGTCTTTTTCTTCTTTTAGTTCTTTAACTTGATTTTCTAACTTTTCTCTGTCCTCAATCCCTTTTTGCAAAAGAAAGTGAGAAATTATTTGTGCTTGACGTGTTCTTTAAAATCTGAGGCAAGGGAATTAAATTTGTTTTTCAGGTTTTTAAAATCTGATTTTAAACCTTTAACCTCTATGCTGTTTTTTATAGTCATGCCAAGAATTAATATTAGCAAGGCCTGCTCTATCGTCGGGGATTTGCCTAGAAAAACCCAAAGCACTACTATTATACCTAATATGAATAAAACCCAGAACAATATGTTTCCTATTCTTGTGATTTTCTCTTCCTTTGCCATCTTATATATTTCTAGTTAACATAATGGCTATTAAAATTACTGCTAATATTACCATTATCCAAAAAGCTATGTCTTTAAATTCCATTTTCTTACACCAGTTGTTGTTTATATTCCCACGTTTAAATAATTATTGGTGATCAAGCTTTTTTGGAAAAATCTTGAGCAAAAACAACACGATTCTACTAAGAAAAATGACTGAAATTACTAAGAAAAAGGACTGAGATTACTAAGAAAATTAGTGATTTTTGGCTGGAGAGGCTGGGTTTTTGGGTTTAGAGGGGGTAGCTGCTGGGTTTGGGCTTTGAGCCCAAAATGTTTTTCTTTCGTGAGAGATTGTTTTTAAGGAAAACAAATACTATCCTTTTTAATGGAATTCTATTAGCTTTTCTTTTTCATCGAAACAGATTCTAAAATTGCTGAATATATCCAATCTACCAATTATGTTAAAGCCTATTCCTAAATGCCGGGAAAATCCAATTGCCGCTGTGAATTCCTTCTCTGCAATTTTGACAGAGATTTTATGAATATAGATTTTTATTTGCGATCTGTCTGCCATACTAATATATTCTTCTTTTCCAGATTCTAGTTTTATGCCTAAATCTTCAGCTATATCAGCATGGAATATAGAATAACTAGCTCCAGAATCTACATAAGCATCAAAACTAATCCACTCTTTTCCTTTTAGTTCAATTGGGACTATTGGCAATAATTTTCCTGCCAGTTCCTGATACTCAAATTTCATATTAATAGATTAACTTCTTCTGGAGTTGGCATGTAGCTAATATGTATCTTTTTGTCTGGAAACTTTTCTTTTGCTTCTTTAAAAGCTTCATGGCTTGAGCTACTTATGGCTGCCACACTATTACCTACTATTGCCAAGTACTTTCCCGGATATTTCCTGGATAGCTTTTCAGATTGCTTTTGTATGAATTTATGTTCTTGCATTTTGTATCACATTAAAAATTAAGGCATAGGAATTTAAATAATTATTGGTGGTTTTGAAGTTGAAATTGATTTAAAAAACTCTAAAATTTGCTGTTATTGTTAAGTTGAGTTCTGTTGTTTTATCAAAAGAGCAACTGAAAACGTCTGTTTTAGCAACAACATTTTACTAAGAAAACAACACAATATTACTAGCAATTGAGCAACAGGATATTACTAAGATTTTGATGGGATTTTGGCTGGAGAGGCTGGGTTTTTGGGTTTGATGGTTATGGTTGCTGGGCTTCCAAGGCTTGGAGACGGGCTTTTAGCTCTGCTATCTCTCTGTCTTTTTCCTGTTTTAGTTTTTCTCCTGGAAAATTAGGGAGATGCCTGTTTTGCTCTAAATAATTGTTTAAATCTGAAAGATGACTAAGTGAAATCAATATACATTTTCCCTTTTGTCAATTTTTACTATTCCAATAATTTTTTCTTTATAATCTATTTCATAGAGGATTCTATAATCTCCAACTCTCACTCTAAACAAATTTTTAGAGCCTTCGATCGCCTTTGTGTCATGAATTATCGGTTCTTTTTGCAACTTTTCTATTTTTTCTAACAATCTTTTGGCAGTAATTTTTTCGGCTTTCTTCAGAAATTTATCCGCTTGATTGGAATATGAAATTTTAAACATCATAATTCTAATTCTTTCTTTAGCTTTTCATGCTGTTTTAGCTTTCCCTGTGATTTTTCTTTTTCATAATCCTGCAAGGCCCTGTAATCATCCTCGGTCATTATGCTGTCTATATCTACCATATGTTCTTCTATCTTAATCACTTTGTTTTTTATTAATTCTATTTCCTTGTAGATTGTGCTTAATGTAATGTTGTTTGTCATATTGACTATAATATAATCAATGTTTAAAAACCTGTTGTTTTTTGTTTTATTCCATGTTTTCTTATTTTAGAGTAAGTTAAGCAAGAAACCTCATTCCTTTAGGTCTGAGCTGAATTGCGAAATCTATTTCTTCTTTTAAAAAAATAAAAAAGCGTAGCGTCGACGCTACGCTACTGAAAAGTTCGTACTAGTGTGAACTTTTCCATTCTTAAAAACTTTGCGTCAGGAGACAAAAAATGGAAATCGAATTAATGAAAACGTCTGTTTTAGCAACAACATTTTACTAAGAAAACAACACAATATTACTAGCAATTGAGCAACAGGATATTACTAAGATTTTGCTGGGTTTTTAGGCTGGGAAGGCTGGATTTTGGGGTTAAGAGGGGTTTTGGTGGCTGGATAATTTTCCTGCTTAAAAGTTGGTTTATAGTCTTCCTAGCTGTGATAAAATAAAAAGTAAAACTAATAGAACTATTATGAGTGCCATTCCCACTCTGTCCTTTTTTTTGAAAAAAGCATAGACTATCGCTACTGCAGTTAATGCTATTCCAAAAAGTTCTAGTCCTGCCATTATCCTTCACCTACTGCAATTATTAATGAGCCTAAGCCAACTAATGCTGTTCCAAATATTGTTTGTTGATATGCTAAAAGCAAAAATCCTATTGCTCCAATAATTGCACCTATTATCCTTATTGTAAATCCAGTAAAGATTTTACCCTTCTTGTTCATTAGTTTTTATTAGACCTTTTAATTTATATAATTATCGATGGGTTTTTGCTGTTTGTGTTGTTTGTATATCTGCGCTGTGAAAATATCAATTAAATATGGCTAAGAAACGACAGAAAATGGCGGATTTAACAACAGCATTTGGTTAACCATATTGCAACAGAGTTTGGCTAGGATTTTGATGGGATTTTGGCTGGAGAGGCTAATTTTGGGGATTGAGGGCTTTGGTGGCTGGGCTTCCTGCTGTTTGTTTTGACTACATATCTCCGCTTTTGGATGGTTTGGGCAGATTATGGATTTGAGGGCCTCGTTTTCACGCTTGAGAACTTGTATTTCTTCATTTAATTGGAGGATGTAGATTGCCTGTTCTTCTGTTTTCTCCAATTAACCACTCCAATGTTGATATGGGTAGGTCAATCAAGATGCTATTTTCTTTTTTAAACTATTTAATGCCCTTATCAAATGTAGCTCGTACATCATCTTGTCATTATGGAATTCTTTCTTGATTTCTGTTTCTAGTTTTTTTGTTTCTTTTTTTGAAATTCCTGATTCCCTTATAGCTTTGTTTATATCAAACATTTTAACCTCCTTCTGTTGGTAATTCTGGTGGTGCGATTATTTCAATATCGTTATATTCTTTTTTTGCGTTTACAAGATTAACCATTTGTCTTGTTTTGACGTTTACAAGGTGCTTAAAATTCCAGCTTATCAAAAATTTTACATTATTGATTACTGCAACAGCAATATGAACAGCATCGTTTCTAAATCTTTCTGGAATTATTTTTTATTTTATGTATTCATTTGCCAAATTTTCTACTTCCTTATTTACTTTTAATACTTTATATTTTGAAACTAAGTTTAATAACTTTCTTCTAAAATCATCATCTTCTACCTGCCCTAATTCGTCTTCTACCAGTTCTGAAATGAATACTTCTTGGTTCTTAAGATTTTTCTAAAATTCCTTTGTTTGCTCTTGTCTTTCTGGCTTTTCACTATCATAATATGCGCTTGGCACTGATGTATCAAGATAAATCTTTTTGGATGGTTTCATGATTTAATTATAAAACATATTTGTTTAAATAACTTTTGCTGATTTCTTTTGAACACTACATTTGGCTATAAGCAACTGCGGTTTCTTATCAATTTCCCTTATTTTGGCAACATCATTTTACTAGAAAAACAACAAGATATTACTAGCAATTGAGCAACAGGATATTACTAAGATTTTTGGGAGAAAGGGCGTGGAGAAGCCTCAGCAAAAACAACGGAATCTGGTTGGAAAAACAACAGCATTTGGTTAATGTGTTGGATTATTTTTAGTAAGGAACTTGCGGCTCAGTAGAAATCTTATACAAAAGAAGAAAATATTAGATGCATTACTAACAATTTTCCTCGAAAAGCAGTTAAAATCAAATATTCACAAAGGTTGAAAAACCAAGCATTTCTACTGAGCTGAACTTGCGAAAAGTATAAATATAAATCCTTCTTATTATTGATTATGAAAGTTTTATTTATCTGCAATCAAAATCAGAATAGGAGCAAGACCGCTGAAGAATTATTTAGGAATAAATATGAGACAAAATCAGCTGGTTTGTTTAATAATAGGCCTGTTTCTAAAAGGCAGATTGAATGGGCTGATTTAATTATAGTTATGGATGATAATCAAAGAAGGGAGATAGCCAAAAGATTTCCAAAATTATATATACAGAAGAGAATATTGTCCTTGAATATAGGAGATATATATTCTTATGGGGATATTAGGCTTATTGAAGAATTAAATAAGAAAATGATGCAAATAGCTGAGCCTATTTTAGCCAATCGTTAAATTGCATTATTGCTTTTTCTTTTGAAGAAAAATGAGATTCTAAAGAAGGCTCTTTTAGTCTTGCAGTTAGATTTCTATTCCTTCTTTTATTGCTTCCGAGACTATCCCTATTTTTTTTGTTTTTCTTTTGAACTCTTCAGGAGTGTAGCATAATAGTTCTAATGGATAATCTTCTTTCCACATCAAATAAAATTTTGTTGGTCTTTTGTACCATAGAATTTCCTTGAAATTTGGTGATACGATCAGAACATCAAAATCACTATATCTTTTGGAATTTCCCTTTGCTCTGCTTCCGAAAAATATAAATCTGTCTACTATAATATTTTTTTTAATATCTTCTTTGAATTTCTTCATTAACCTTATGTTCTTATTTGTTCTTTGCACCATTTTACAACCTTATTAGAAAATTTTCTTGCATCTTTCGCAGCATCTTCTTTAATTCTTTTATCTTGTTCATCATCTGGATAGCGTGTAGTTGTGTAAAAAGGGTTTAATAAACTGCAATTTTCTAAAATATCTCTGGGAGCATTGAGCTTTCTCGCTAACATTGTTAGATCATGTGTTTTTATTAACCCAATATTTTTATGTATACAAACAGCTTTTAATGCTTTTTCTGCTGCTTGCTGAGATGCAAATTGAGCCCATTCAAAATCTCTGCTTTCTAGCGAATTTTTGGCATGCTTTAAATCTTTATTCGCTTTCTTCATCCATTCCTTGGCTTCTTCTTTCATCTTTATTTGCAAGATTGTTTTCTTTAATAAGTTTGTTGTTTTTTGTTGCTACTTTTTTGATGTATGTCTCGAAAATTCATCTCCCGAGTTTCGTCTTGAAAAATCGCTGGATTTTGCTGAAAAAGCTGACTAAGATTACTAAGAAAAATGACTGAAATTACTAAAAAACAATACGATTTTACTAGAAAAACAACACAATATTACTAGTAATTGGGCAACTAGATATTACTAGGATTTTGCTGGGTTTTTAGGCTGGGAAGGCTGGTTTCTGGGGTTAGAAGGGGGTTTTACTTCTGCTCTTAGCTGCTCTATTTGCTGTTGTGTCGATGCCGACGTTGCCTGCCGATCAATCTATAATATCATTTATATCAAATACCTTATATCCAAGCCTTCTTAATCCATCTTTGTCTTTTATTTCTTTTCCGATGAGGAAATAATTTCTTTCTCTTGCTTTGAAATGAATTAAGCTTGATTTCTTTTTCATTTTGTTGAAAATATTTTGAACTTCTTTTTTAGCTATATTTTTCCATTTTACTTCTCCAATGACAATATTTTTCTTTTTATTATCTATTCCAACAATATCAATTTCATTTTCTCCTTCCCACCATCTTCCAAACAAAAGGCTTCCAAATTGTTTCTGTTTTTTAACCCATTCCAATGCTATTTCCTCATATATCCTTCCTACAAACGAGGATAATTCAGGCATAATCTTTTCATCAAGCAGCTTATTCTGAAGATTCTGCTCTATGTAATCATTATTCCCAAAAACAAATCTAAACCAAAATTTGAAATAATTATCCTTGAGAAGGTAAATTCCCTTTCTTGATTTTTCTATGTTTTTTTCGGTTATGGGGACTCTTCTTTCAATTAAATGCAAATTCTGCAATACGCTTAAGTATTTGATAATCTTTCCTTTTTCCAATCCAGTGTCATTTATTATGTGCCCTAATTTAGAATTACCCTTTGCAATGGATTTTATGATTGAATAATAAATTGCCGGCTCTTTAAGCTCCTGCTGCATAACGAATAATGTATCTTGGTAAAGGAATTTGTTTTTCATCAAAATATTTTCTTTTATATTTTCCCTTAATGGCTTTGCATAGTCAAATTCCAATAAATATGCAGGGGTTCCCCCCAATACTGCATAATGAATTATTTTTTGCTCTTTACTTAATTTCGGGAAGAATTCACACGCGTCATTAAAAGTTAAGGGTTCTAGAAGAAATTGCTCAGTTCTTCTGCCATACAAAGGCGATTTGTAGCCCAGCAAAGTTTCCATCATTTGCATTGAAGAACCACAAAGCACTATAAATGAAGGCTTTTTGCTGAAATGCCTGTCCCAGTATTCCTGCAATATGGAGGGAAGTGGCTTATGGGATTCCACTAAAAATGGAAATTCGTCTAAAAAAACAGGAATGTTTTTTTTGGTTAAATATGTAAACAAAGCATCATAATTTTGAAATGGATTTAATTGCAGTACTTTGTCATCAAAGAATGCTGCAATTTCATCACTCATTTTTTTTAATTGGTCTTTTACTGATTCCTGCCTTGCTAAAAGATACAAGGATTTGTGTTTTCTACTGAATTCGTTCAATAATTCTGTCTTGCCAACCCTCCTTCTTCCATATAATAGAATTAATTTAGGTTTTCTACTTTTATAAATCTCTTCCAATATTTTTATTTCTTTTTTCCTGTTTTTAAACATATTATAATTACTATACTCCTAAGTATACTACTTTAAAGTATACTATTTAAACCTTTCTATTTTTAGGTACAGTCAACTTAATTGTGTTATGAAAGATATGGGTTCCCTGATATTCAAATTCTTAACACCGGATTCTACTAACGTTTAGTTAACACAGATAACTTGACTTAATCCTATTTTTGTAAACTACATACAACGGGAAGAATTCGTAGTAGTTATTTTCATCAAACCAAGCGCATTTGAATAAAGTTAATGGAAGCTTTGTTTTGGAAGCTAGTTTTCCTTCCAAATCAGGATTATTTTATGTTTTAATTTATTGTTTTTTAAAAAAGAAATTATTCTTTGTGAATTTTTAGATGGGATTAGAAATACACCTTTAGCAATTCTTTCTCCATTATATTCTTTTATTAGTCCTTTTTTTTGATATAGCTTTTTGTTAGCTATCTGCTTGTAACCATATAACTTTCTCCAAATAGAGACATTTTTATTCCTGTTTTTACTTTGTTCTATAGAGAACAGATAGTAAGGCTCACCTTCTTTTTTAGACCTATATTTTCCATATAAAATCACACCCTGTGCGCTAATACTCCTTTCTAAATCCTTCCATTCATCCAAAACACCTAATTCGCAATGGATTTCATTCTTGATACCCAGTAGATTCCAGTATTTCTTTACTTTGATACTATTATAGAAGTTTTCTTTTAATTTTTCAACATCGATTTTATCTCTTATTTCTATAAACAGGTCTATATCTGAATTTTTTTTTGCTTCTCCTCTCACTACTGAACCAAATAAGATAATATTTTCTATTTTATCCTGGTTTTTTATATTTTGTAATATGAAAGATACAAAATCCTGAGCATAAGCTATTAAGTTATAATTCATAACCCGACACCTCAGTAAATAATTCCTTTAATTTATTGAATTCATTTACTATTTCCTCTAATTTTTCTTCTTCTTGTCTCTTCCCATAACAAAGTTTATTTCTTTCTGATTCTATTTTTATTATGTGATTAAAAATTTCTTTCTTTTTAGGAAAATCAAATGATAATTTTTCTTCTATTTTCTTTTTTGAATTTAACCATTCATGTTTAATAACAAACCCAGGATCAATTAAATTATTTTTATGCAAAATTATCTCTAACATATCTATGGCTGCAGAAGAAGTATGAAATCCTATTGTTCTTTGTTTTTTTTCCAAACCTTCTTTTACTGCCGTTTCTATCTCTCTGATACTCTCTTCTAAATTATCTAAATGACTTTCGATTTTCATAGGTAATTAATATGTTACTAAGTATATAAATATTTCGTTACTAGGTCACATATGTTACTAAGTACATTATTTTTATGTTACTTAGTTTACTATCTGTTCTTTACAACATGCAGCGGAAAGAATTCGTAGTAGTTATTTTCATCAAACCAAGCGCATTTGAATAAAGTTAATGGAAGCTTTGTTTTGGAAGCTATTGCTAGAGCATAGATTGCTAATTGGTGTATTGGCTGCTGTTTGTTCGCTTCTGGCTTGTAATCTAAGATATGAATTAGATTATTTCTTATTTGCAGGATGTCAATATGTCCTGTTATTGGAGTTGAAAAATCATTTGGGTTTAAGCTAAAATTATGGGCGTTGAAATATAGCAGATCGTCATGCGTTAGATATATTGGTATTTCTGTAGCTATCGTTGTTGAGTCATTTGTTATGAAAAAATTCTGGATAGATTGATGCCTTTCTTTATTTGTTTTTGCCAGGTTTAATGCTAATTTGCATAGATTGTTTGCTATGTTTTGTTTGTTTAGCGGTTTTATGTTTAGTATTTTAAAATTTGTTTGAGATGCCCTGTCTGATTTCTCTTTTATATTATGATCTGATTTAAAGATATGATGGGGAAAATCTTGAGTTGGAATTTCGTTCAGATAATCTTTGACTCTTTGGAATTTTTCATTGTTGCTTGTTAAGTAGTTGAGTTTGAAATTGTGAATCTGGTATTTGTAGTTTAAATTACTGTGGAGGAATTCATACTGGTCTATTATGTTTTCTGGCTGGAATTGTTGTTTTGCTTCATTTCTGAATCTGCTGTAAGGACAAACTTCTTTGAACTCATTTATCCAGTTTGAGATTGTTTTTTGAGATGGCTGGTGACTAGTTTTTAACAGATTTTTGATTTTTGATTGTGAATGGCCTAGATTGTGAAGCGTGACTGCTTTTAGGATTGTTGTTATTGGATAAGTCTTGTTTGTGCTTTGCAGGAGAAATACCTTTTTACAGGATTTGCATTGGTATCTTTGCTGTGTTAGTAGCTTTGATTTTTTAATTCCAAATTTTCTGATGTCTTTTGATGAGCAATGTGGGCATTGGGTTTTGTTTGAGGTTATTTCTGATTGCATGTTTTAGATGTGGTGTAAATTTATTTAAAGTTTTGTATTTTTTCAACCTGATTTTACTAGTAGAATTGGATTGATATCAACTGGATTTTGCTAGCGGGCTGCCAATCTGATATTACTAGGATTTTTGAGATAATTGGCTGGGGAGGCTGGATTCTGTTGTTTTAAGGCTTCTATTTCCCTTCTTAGCTCTGCTATCTCACTTTGGGAAAGTGAGTTCAAATCTTTTAGCTCTGCTATCTCCCTGTCTTTTTCTTCTTTGAGCTGGATGATGTAAATTGCCTGCTCTTCTGTTTTTTCCAATAACAGCCTGTCTATTTCAGCAGAGTCTACCTGGCCTGTTAGCTTTTTACCC
>Ga0209541_10001756_pt1 | contig 42348 bp, 40 predicted proteins | sample RifCSPlowO2_01_FD_184027 | JGI IMG/M metagenome (GOLD analysis project Ga0209541, IMG submission 184027) | Groundwater microbial communities from Rifle, Colorado - Rifle CSP2_plank lowO2_0.1 (SPAdes) (version 2) | ecosystem: Environmental > Aquatic > Deep subsurface > Groundwater | place...
GACCATGAGCGGATCTTTTCCGGTGAGGCGATACGGATTGTGACATAATCACGATTCTGAAGTTCTTCTTTTGAGCTAGCCATTTTCTTCTTTTTTCTCTCTAAGTTTATTTAGAAGTTTATTGTCAGCCTTGTCGGCCCTCTCCGCCTCTTGCCGCTCGGATGCGGTTTTAACGACCTGAATATCCAGGCATAATCCCTGCAATTCTTTGACCAGAACGTTGAAAGATTCCGGCGTTCCCGTTTCCAGTTTGTGTTGTCCCTTAACGATGGATTCATACATGCGGCTGCGCCCGATGACGTCGTCACTTTTGACCGTCAGCATTTCCTGCAACGTGTAGGCGGCCCCATAGGCCTCGAGCGCCCAAACTTCCATTTCTCCGAAACGCTGTCCGCCGAAATGCGCTTTCCCGCCCAACGGCTGCTGTGTAACCAGCGAATAAGGGCCGATGGAACGCGCGTGAATCTTTTCGTCAACAAGATGGTTCAATTTGAGCATGTAGATATATCCGACCGTGATTTTCTGCTCAAAAGGAATTCCCGTATGTCCATCAATGACGGTTGTCTTGCCGTCTTCCGGCAAGCCGGCATTTTTCAGACAGGTGCGTATTTCCAGCTCGGTCGCTCCATTAAAGACCGATGTGACGGCGTGGAATCCCAGTGCCTTCGCGGCCCACCCCAGATGGGTTTCCAAAAGCTGGCCGACGTTCATACGAGAGGGGACGCCCAATGGATTTAAAACGATATCAACCGCCGTGCCGTCTTCCAGAAATGGCATATCCTCTTCGGGAAGAATCCGCGAAACAATACCTTTATTCCCATGACGACCGGCCATTTTATCGCCTTCGGCAACCTTACGTTTAGTGGCGATATACGCAACGACTCTTTTCAAGACGCCCGCCGGCAATTCATCGCCGCGGCGAATACGCTCAATCTCCTGGACTTCCTCTTCGACCAGCTCTGCGATCTTATCGTCATAGAAACGGACGACTTCATACTCTTCAGAATCCTCTTCGAATTCGTCGAACCGGATCTTGCCGATCTTCTTTTTGTCGATATTCAGCAGTTTGCATATCTTCTTTTGTTTTTCTTCTTCTGCAAACTCGATTTCCTGTTTGTAATAGGCCTTGATCTTTTCAATGGCCTCCATTTCTTTTTTCTTATCTTCTTTGGTTTTACGTCCACGCTCCGCCCGCTGAAAAATCTCCGCGTGAACCACGACACCCTCAATCCCGGGAGGCAGCGTCAGGGAAGTATCCCGGATATCCGCAGCCTTTTCGCCAAAGATCGCCCGCAAAAGCCTTTCCTCCGGGGAAAGCTCTTTTTCACTCTTGGGCGTCACTTTACCGACCAGAATATCGCCAGCCTTGACCTCGGCCCCGATACGAATAATGCCATCCTCATTGAGATTCACGAGGGCATCTTCTCCGACGTTGGGAATGTCGCGCGTGATTTCCTCGTTGCCTAAACGCGTTTCGCGGCATTCTACTTCGAAACGCTCAATATGAATCGATGTAAATTTATCTTCACGAACCAATCGTTCGTTGATCAAAATAGCGTCTTCAAAATTAAACCCGCGCCAGGGCATAAAAGCGGCCAAAACATTACAGCCCAGCGCCAACTGACCGTCTTTAGTCCCGATACCGTCGGCGATAGGGTCGCCGGCCTGAACTTTATCGCCGACATTGACCAAAGGTCTTTGCTGGATACATGTGTTCGCGTTGGTCCGCTGAAAATTCTTCAAAGGATAAACCGTATCGCCGATCACGATCTCTCGCGCGTCGACTTTGGTAACAGTCCCCGATTGCTTGGCCAAAACGACAACACCGGAATCCTGGGCCACTTTGCCCTCCATCCCCGTTGAAACATAGGGAACCTCTGGAATCATGACCGGAACGGCCTGGCGCTGCATGTTCGAACCCATTAGCGCGCGGTTGGCGTCATCGTGCTCGAGAAACGGAATCAAGGACGCGGCGACCGAAACAACCTGAAGCGACGAGACATCCATGTAAGTGACATTTTTCGGAGCCACCTTCGGGAAATCTGTCTTGTAACGGCAGGAAACTTCCTTTTCTGCAAAATTACCACTCTTATCGATCAGCGAATTGGCCTGCGCGATATGCGCATTCTGATCCTTATCGGCGGTCAAATATTCGATCTTATTAGTAACATGTCCTTCATTGACTTTACGATACGGGGTTTCGATAAAGCCCAATTCATTGACACGAGCACAATTGGTCAATGACGCGATAAGCCCGATGTTCGGACCTTCAGGAGTTTCGATGGGACACACCCGGCCGTAATGCGTGTGATGGACGTCGCGAACTTCAAAACCCGCGCGCTCTCTGGATAAACCGCCGGGACCCAAAGCGCTTAAACGTCTTTTATGGGTCATCTCGGAAAGCGGATTGACCTGATCCATGAATTGGGACAATTGGCTCCGGGCGAAGAAATCCTGAATTTGATTCGAAAAAAGTCTGGAATTGATCAGATGATGGGCGGTGAGGTTCTCAAAATTGCTCATGACAACCAAACGCTCCTTAATCGAGCGTTCCAAGCGCGCGAGGCCGATACGCACCTGGTTCTGAACCAATTCGCCGACCGTTTTGATACGCCGGTTGCCTAAATGGTCAATATCATCGGTCTCACCAACGCCATTTCTTAGATTCATCAAATAACGGATGACCTCGATAACCATCTTGATGTCCAGCACACGGTTCTCAAGCGGCGAATCCATATTCAACTTACGATTAATGATATGGCGGCCGACTTTGCTTAAATCGTAGCGTTTGGGATCAAAAAAAAGCCGAAAGAACAGCGTATCGGCCACCTCAACCGTTGCCGGTTCGGTGGGACGCATCTTTCGGTAAAAATCAAGGAGGGCTTCTTCTTTGGTGGTGGTGTGGTCTTTCTCGAGGGTTGGCTTGATCTTTTCGAAATTCTCACCGAGCATGGCCTTCATGTCTTCGATGGTCGACAAGCCCATAATGCGCAAAATTTGCGTGGCTGGAAAATTTCTGCGGCGGTCAACATACGCCAGGAAAACGTTGTTCAAATCATATTTGATTTCAAACCAGGCGCCGCGCGCCGGGATGATCCTTCCGTGGAAAATGCTTTTTCCTGTCGGATGGAGCTCTTCCTCGAAAGAAACGCCTGGCGGACGCTGGATCTGGGAGACAACGACTCTTTCGTCACCGTTGATGATGAAAGTTCCCGTATCGGTCATTAAAGGGAACTCGCCGAAATATACTTCCTGCTCTTTGATATCAACGGGCGTGATCAAACGCAGTTTGACCTTCAACGGGGCCGCAAAGGTCATGCCGCGTCTTTTGCATTCCACAGCGGAATACTTCTCTTTGCCCAGGGAATAATTCATGTATTCCAGCTTGATCTGCCCGTCATAACTTTCCAACGGGAAGACGTCACGGAACACTTCTTCTAAGCCCTGATACTTACGTTTATCGGGGGCAAGACCTGCCTGCAGGAACTGTTCGTAGGCGTCCGTCTGAATGCCCAACAGATGCGGGATCGCAAAGTCATCCTTGAACTTGCTGAAACTTTTAATTTTCAGTTTTTCCATATTCCCCACGCTCTTAAAAATCGATTGTCAATGAACGGAATTTATTTCAATTCCACTTTGGCGCCGGCAGCTTCCAGCTTCTTTTTGAGGTCTTCTGCTTCCTCTTTGGTCGCTCCCTCTTTGACCGTCTTGGGCGCGGCTTCAACGAGGTCTTTGGCCTCTTTCAATCCGAGGTTGGTCGCCCCTCTGACTTCCTTGATCACGGCGATTTTATTGGCACCGACCTCTTTGAGGACGACATCAAAAGCGGTTTTTTCCTCGGCTGCGGCAGCGGCGCCGGCACCGGCAGCGGCACCCATAGGCATCATCATGCCAGCCATGGGGACGGCGGCCTTGATACCAAATTTGTCTTCAAGGGCCTTGACCAATTCGGAAATTTCGAGCGCAGTCAAGCCCTCGATCGTCTTGACGACTTCCTTTAATTTGGCGGAAAGCTCCTTGCCTTGAGCTTCCTGCTTTTGTTCTGTTGTTGTATTTTCAGACATTTTAATTTCCTCCCTTTTTCTCGCTTAACTGCTTCAATATGGATAAGAGTTCCTGCGTTTTGCCGCTCAACGCTCCCGCCAGCCGGGTCAACGGCGACTGGATCGTTGATAAAAGCATCGCTAACAAAACCTGCCGCGGAGGTAACTCGGACAATTGGACGATGTGGTCTTTTTCCAAAATCTTGCCATCCAGCAATCCGCCGCGAATCTTGATGTTCTCGCATTCTTTGGCGAATTTGACCAAGGCCTTGGCTACGTCCACAGCATCAGCCTGGCTCCAGACAAAGGCCATCTGGCCGGTTATTTTTTCCGCCAAAACGCTTTGATTCAAATCTTTAAGAGCGATTTGGGCAATGGAATTCTTGGAGACATAAACATCCGCCCCAGCCGCTTTCAGGCGCTTGCGAAAATCATTGATCTGCGATGCCGGAACTTGTGAATAGCTCACGACAAACACACATCCCTTCTGACCGACACCATCCTTAACCCGAGTGACAAGGGTTTCACGGAATATCTGACCGATCCTCTTCATATCGCCACCTTTAATCCAGGCCCCATTGTTGTGGACAAAAATACGTTCTTGAGAAGATTCCCTTTAACCGAGGCAGGTTTAACATGGTTAATGGCTTCGATCACATGGCTGGCATTATCCAGCAATTTCTCCTTCGCGAAAGATCTTTTCCCGACACTCACGTGGATACCCGCTTGTTTATCAGATTTAAATTCGATCTTACCGGCTTTGACTTCTCTGATCGCCTTGGCCACATCCGCGCTGACCGTTCCCGCCTTGGGAGTCGGCATCAAACCCCGCGGCCCTAAAATCTTTCCTAACTTGCTCAAATCCCGCATCATATCCGGTGTCGCAATCACCACATCAAAATCCATAAACCCTTTGGCAACTTTTTCGATAAGGTCCTCTGCGCCAATAAGGTCGGCGCCGGCTTCTTTGGCTTTTTGCTCCTGTTCCCCTTTACAAAAAACGGCGATGCGAACGTTCCTTCCTGTTCCGTGCGGCAAGACAACCGTACCACGGATCACCTGGTCGGAACTCTTGGTATCTATATTAAGGGAAAAGTGCAATTCGACCGTTTCATCAAACTTTACCTTAGGGAATTTCTCGATACTCTCAATGGCTTCCTTAAGCGAATATGCCCGATCGACGCTAAACTGTTGTGCTGCATTTTTCATGCGCTTACTGATCCGAACCATATTAAACCACCACCTCGATACCCATACTGCGGGCCGTTCCTTCAATAGTTTTCACGGCTTGGGCGAAATCCGCCGTGTTCAAATCTTCCATTTTAGCCTTGGCGATCTCTTCAACTTGTTTACGTGTGATCTTGCCAATTTTTTCGCGCCCGGCTGTCCCGGAAGCTTTGGCCAGGTTGGCCGCCTTTTTGATCAAAACGGCACTCGGCGGTGTTTTGATAATAAAATCAAAAGATTTGTCCTTGTAGACGGTAATGACCGCCGGCAAGATCAGCCCTTCCCGGCCTTTCGTTTTTTCGTTAAAGGCCTTACAAAACATCATGATGTTGACGCCGTGCTGGCCCAACGCCGGACCAACCGGCGGCGCGGGATTGGCCTGTCCTGCGGGGACATATAATTTGATTTGTGCGACAGCTTCTTTTGCCATTTTATAATTTTTCCACTTGCCAGTATTCGAGTTCTACCAACGTTGACCGGCCGAAAATCGAAACACTCACCTTGAGCTTGCCTCGCTCCGGATAAACTTCCATGACCGAACCGTTAAAGTTCGCAAACGGCCCCTGCGCGATGCGCATCGACTCGCCGATTTCAAAAGTAATCTTTGGGGTAGGTTTGGTTTCCGTGTCTTCAGTACGTTGCAGGATCGCCTTGACTTCGTCTTCGGAAATAGGTGTTGGTCTTCGCCCGGGACCGATAAACCCGGTAATACCCGGTGTCGTCTTGACCAGATACCAACTCTCCTTGTTCATGTCCATTTTGACGATGAGATAGCCGGGAAAAAACTTTCTAGCAGTGATACGCTTCTTTCCACCGCGGATCTCGGCCACCTGCTCGGTCGGGACGATGATCTCACCGATATACTTTTTAAGTTCCGTCGTAGCCATGCGCCCTTGCAAACCGGCCCTGGCTTTTTCTTCCGAGCCCGTTTGCGTGTGCACCACATACCATTTCATTTCAGCCATGAACTTACCCTACCTGATGATCAAGCTTAACAATTTGGAAAGAGCGAAGTCGGTACATCCGATAAAAATCCCCAAAAAAATTGAACTTAAAAAAACAATCCAGGTCGCGTCGATTAATTCCTGACGGGTCAACCATGAAACTTTTTTGAGCTCAACACCAACTTCGGATATAAATTTTTGTATTTTTCCCAGCATCTTCGTCAATCGGAATCACACAGGCCTGGTAGGACTCGAACCTACAACCCACGGTTTTGGAGACCGTCGCTCTACCAATTAGAGCTACAGGCCTACAAGAAATCTCCCGTTACTTTTTTAGCTCTTTATGCAGAACGTGTTTACGGCAGAAAGGACAAAACTTCTTGACCTCTATTCGATCCGGATGTTTTTTCTTGTCCTTCGTAGCGCTGTAATTAATACGACTGCATTCGGTGCACTGAAACTGGATGGGTTCACGCATTATATTAACATTATAATTACAAAAAATCTGGATATTGAAATACGATTAACAGGGGAAAACTTTATTTCTCCGTCGGGGCATGAAGCCCCCGACCGGAATTGAACCGGTGACCTCGTCCTTACCAAGAACGTGCTCTACCGACTGAGCTACAGGGGCAGAACCAATCGAGTCAGCCAAGTATACCGATTTTTCTTACCTTGTCAAGTTTTTTTTGTCTAGTTGCAGGAGCTTAATTTACTAGGATTACTGAAGTTACAAATTTTTAGTCTCCTCGATGAGCTTTAAAAAACGGCGCTTCCCCACCTTAATGACCCCGGCCTGGGGCCGCCAATGAGCATCAGAAATGGCATGATTGTTGTGACTGATGGCCCCCTGACTAAGCAACCGCTGAAATTCCCGCCTGGAATCCACCAGTTTTTCAGAGAGCAGAATATCAACCAAGGAAACGGTATTGGGGCCAAGACTGTATCGAGGGACGTCCTCGGGCGTCTGACCTTGCGCGAAAATTTTTTCAAAATTCTTTCTAGCCTGTTCCGCCTTTTTTGAATCATGGAACCGCGCGATAATTTCACCCGCCAATTTCATTTTAGCCTCTTTAGGATGGAGCGCCTTGATCTGCGCCATATCAAAATCCGTGAGGATCTCATAATAGCGATACATCAGATCATCGCTGATCGACATCATTTTACCGAAGACCTCATCGGCTGATTCATTGATCCCGATATAATTGTTCAATGATTTGCTCATCTTGTTGACACCATCGGTGCCTTCTAATAACGGCGTCATAATGATCACTTGGGGTTCTTGTCCATAGACTTCCTGCAATTGGCGCCCCATGAGAAGATTAAATTTCTGGTCGGAACCTCCCAGTTCAATGTCCGCTTTTAAATAGACCGAGTCGTATCCCTGCAACAAGGGATAAACAAACTCCAGAAGACTGATTTCTTTTTTTTCTTCAAAGCGTTTTTTAAAATCGGAACGGGCCAGCATCTGGGCAACCGTCGAATGGGCCGTCAAGGAGAGAACTTCCTGCGAAGACAATTTGTCCAGCCAGGCGCTATTGAAAACAACTTCGGTCCGTTTCGGGTCAAGGATTTTGAAAACCTGCTCTTTGTAAGTTTTGGCGTTTTGATTGATTTTCTGCCGGTCCAATTGGGGTCGTATCTGGTCCTTGCCCGTTGGATCTCCTATCTGGGCGGTAAAATCCCCGATCAGAAAAAAGACCTGGTGCCCAAGATCCTGCAATTGACGTAACTTGCGAAGAAGAACGGCGTGACCGAGATGAATGTCCGGAGCGGTGGGATCAAATCCGGCTTTAACACGAAGCGGTTTTTTGTTCTTTTGGCTGACGAGAAGTTTTGTTTTAAGACCTTCCGGGTTGATGATTTCAGCCGTGCCCCGCGAAATGCGTTCCAAAGATTCGTTAATGGCCATTCGCGTCATGAGGCGTTTTAAGGAAGGGTTTCGGGAGTGCTTAGACTTTTGCGCTGACCCCGATTTTCATCTGCTCAACGTCGACTTTGATGATGCGCACCTTCAACTTATCTCCGGGCTTCAAGGCAGCGGCTTTTTCCTTCTCGATCTCGGAAGAATAAACGAGCGCCTCCACATCGTCGTTGAGCTTGACAAAAACGCCGAAATTCGAATTCAGAACAACCTCGGCATCGGTTTCAGAATCAATGGAATATTTTTGGGCAATTTCTGGCCAAGGGTTTTCCATGAGTTGTTTAAGACCAAGATTGATCTTCCGGCTGCTCGGGTCAACGGCCAAAACGCTCACCTCCACGTCCTGCCCCTTTTGCAAAACATCCTGTGGATGATTGATCTTTCTGGTCCAGGACATATCCGAAATATGGATCATTCCCTCCAGGCCCGAATCAAGTTCCACAAACGCACCATAATCTGTAAAACCGCGTACTTTACCCTTGACCTTTGATCCGATCGGATATTTCTTTTCCGCACCCAACCAGGGATTTTCTTCAAGTTGTTTCATGCTCAAAGAAATCCGTTTGGAATCTTTGTCCACGTTGATGATCTGGACTTCAATTTCATCTCCAACCTTGAACATTTCCTGGGGATTCACAAGTTTCTTCTGCCAGGTGATCTCCGAGGAATGAAGCAACCCCTCGATCCCGCGCTCAATTTCAACGAACACCCCATAAGGCATGACGTTCACTACTTTACCTTTTGCCTTTGTTCCCGTCGGATATTTGTCATAGACACCATCCCAGGGATTGGCAACAATCTGTTTTAAGCCAAGAGAAACTTTGGAATTCTCTTTATCAAAATCCAGAATCAGGACCTCAATACGATCGCCTACCTTGACAAGCTCGGAAGGATGACTGACGCGCGTCCAGCTCATGTCGGTAATATGCAACAATCCATCAACGCCACCCAAATCGATAAAGGCACCAAAATCCGTGATACCTTTGACCATCCCGGTTCTGCGCTGGCCCCTGACGAGCTCATTCCAAAGCCGGTCACGCACAAGTTCTCTTTCTTTCTGAACCACTTCTCTGCGGGAAAGGATAAGATTGCGGCGCGCCTTATTAAGCTTGGCGATCTGAAATTTATATTTCTGGGTCATGATCTCCTGCGAGGAAACCCCTTTAAAAGCGGACAACGACATCGGCAGGAACGCTTCGACACCATCGACATCCACGATAAATCCACCCTTGACCTGCTTGACAATCCGGCCGTCAACGATATCACCCTCGCGGATAACATCCCCCATCTTCATCCATCCGCGCAATTTCTCCGCCTTCATGTGGGAAAGGACAAGGCGGCCCTCGTCATCTTCAATGGACTCGATAAGCACGTCGATTTCCGCGCCTGCTTCCAGCTTTTCTTCGTTGCGAAATTCTTCGATAGGAACAAAACCTTCGGACTTAAATCCGATATCAACAACAGCTTCTTTATTATTGACAGAGATCACTCTGCCCTTGACGATCTCGCCTTCCTTAATATCATGAAAGGTCTCTTTGTATAACCCTTCCATCAGAGCTTGTTTTTCCTGACTCATAGAAAAATACCTTCTTCCTTTTTAATTCGATTTTCAGTCGCAACCCGGAAAGAAAAATTAGAGCAAACTGAAGGACACCATTATCGCAGAATTGATTGTTTTGTCAATTAAAAATATTTGCGTTCCATGGCCAGAAAAGAGACTCGATCCATGACTTGGTGGGCGATGTCCGTGTAGGACTGATGTTTGGTAAAATGCAATGGCGCGCCAAAGGTAACCGTGACCCGGTGGCGTTTCAAAACCTTACTGCCCGGGGGAAGGGCTTTATCGGAATCCTGAATGTAAGCGGGAATGACCGGCACACCGGCTTTGGCCACAATAAAACCTATCCCTTCATGAATTTTTCGTTCCACGCCGGTACCTTGGCGGGTCCCTTCCGGGAAAAGGACGACCGGCGCGCCCTGCTTAAGCCGGCGCAACGTTTCCCGCATGGCCCGGAAATCCGAAGCCCCTCTTTTAATGGGAAAGGCATCTACTCTATATAAGATATATCGCAGGACCCGATTGCGAAAAAGCGTGTCCTTGGTCACATAGCTTAACCTGCGCCGGCTCGCCAGCCCCAGGATAAACGGATCCATATTGCTGATATGGTTGCTGGCAATGATGAATCCTTGATCAACCGGAAGATTTTCCCGTCCGCTAACGGTGATGGGATAAAAAAACACGCTTAAGGTTTTAAGAAGAAAATAAGAAATGTAATAGATCACGGCTATTTTTCTTGCAGTAATGCCCGACCGTACTTGATAAGGGCCTTGGCACGCGCGGGGGTTTTCGCCTCCGAGTAGGCGCGCACCAGCGGTTCCGTGCCCGAAGGCCGCAGCATCAACCAGCTTTCATCGGCACAAGTTAATTTAATACCGTCGAAATCCTTTATCCCAACGACGGTTTGCCCAAGAAGGGTCTTCAAAGACCTGACCTGCTCGGCGTTAAATCTTCCCTTACCTAATTCAAGGTCGCAGCGCTCGTAATAATACCGCCCGAATTCTTTTTCCATCTCAAGCAGGATCCTCTTGATGTTCTTTTCTTGGTAGACCATCATTTCCAAAAGCAAAAGTCCGGCCAATGTTCCGTCGCGTTCGGGGATGAATCCCTGCACGCCCATACCGCCGGCCTCTTCCCCGCCAGCAACGATGTTCTGCGAGACCATCAGATCTGAAATATATTTGAATCCGACCGGTGTTTCATAAAGTCTTACGCCGAGCTTCTTGGCGATATTATCAATCATCGTCGTGCCACAGATTGTCTTGACGATCCCGCCGGTACGGCCCCGATTGCGGATCAAATGTAACGCCAGAAGGCCGAGGATCTTCTGGGGATGGATGAAATCTCCGCCGTAGGCGACCGCCGCGATACGGTCGGCGTCGCCATCAAGGACCAAACCTAAATCAAATTTCTCTTTCTTTACGCGCTGCAAAATGCCGGAAAGATATTCGACGACCGGCTCCGGTTTCCCGCCATCGAAATAAGGATTGATGTCATCGCGCATCAAGGACAAACGGACGTTGGTCCCCTTAAGAATCTGCGCCATTAAAGCGTTGCCGCTGCCGTGCATGGCATCCGTCAACACTTTGAATTTGGCCTTGCGGATACGCTTAAGATCAATATATCCTTTGATAAATTTCAAATAATCGACCTTAAAATCATATTTTTTAATCTTTCCCTCTTCAATCGCTTGATTAAAATCCATCGTCTGGACAGAGGTCTGGTAAAGGTATTCTTCGACCTTGTTGGTGATTTCGGCCGGAGCACCGCCGCCTTTATCCGTCTTGATCTTCACACCGTTAAATTTGGCCGGATTATGACTGGCCGTGATCATGATTCCCGCAACGCTCTTGGTGCGTATGACTCCGTAACTTAAAGCGGGTGTCGGGATCGGGCTATTGGAAAGAAAAACATTAATCCCATTTTGCGCAAGAACACAGCTAACCAACTTGGCATATTCTTCGGATAAAAACCGCGTGTCATAACCTGCCACGAGTGTTTTGGAACCAGCCTGAAGATCACGATTCACCCATTCGCTCACCGCTTGGGCGATGATGCGGACGTTTTTAAAGGTAAAATTATCGGAGATCACTCCTCTCCATCCGTCAGTGCCAAATTTGATCTCGGTATTTTTGCTCTCTGCCATGTTGACTCCTCTTTTATCGTTACGATTTGTTCAATCTATATAATTTGTGCTTGCGAATATAGCGAAGAACATTTTCCGGTATCAGATGTTTAACCGTCTTGCCGGCGACCAACCGGCGGCGGATATCGGACGACGAAGTATGCACGCTGGGGATGATCATCGACTTGACCCGTATCTGCGAACGGATCGTTTTAAAGCCGGGCCGATAAACGGCGATAAACGAAACTATCTTAACAATGTCTTGAATATTCTTCCACGTATGAAGCTTGGCGATGTGGTCGCTACCGATGATAAAACAGAGCTTCACTCCCGGATAACGTCGGCGAAAATACCGGACCGTGTCAACGCTGTAAGACTTGCCCCCTTTGACAATCTCAAAGGCAGAAACCTCAAAATGACGATTGCCGCGTATCGCCAGACGCACCATGCGTAAACGATGTTCGGCAGCGATCAGGTTGCGCCCGCTCTTATGCGGCGGCAAATAAGCCGGGACAAAAATCACTTTATCCAAACCGAATTTTTCCAGAACAATCTGGGCGATCATTAAATGCCCGATATGGATCGGATTAAACGTGCCGCCTAAAACGCCTATGCGCTTCATGGTGATGGGATCAACGCTTACTTTCGTATCTGCCCCTTTCCGTAGACCTGATACTTATACGTCGTCAATTCCTCCAGGCCCATCGGCCCGCGGGCGTGTAATTTGTCCGTGCTGATGCCAACCTCCGCGCCGAAACCGAACTGATAGCCGTCGGTGAACCGCGTGGAGGCGTTCGCGTAAAGGCAGGCGGAATCGACCGCTTTCAAAAATTGTTCAGCCTCTTTGTTATCTTTCGTCACAATGGCATCCGAATGATGCGACCCATATGTATTGATATGTTCAATGGCTTCTTTAAGACTATCCACGACCTTGACGGACAAAATAAGATCGAGATATTCTTCCCTCCAGTCTTTTTCTGTTGCCAGTTTAATCCCGGAACCGGCGACGCGCAGTGTCTTGGGGCACCCACGGATTTCGACACCCGCCTTATGAAAATCATCGATCATAACCGGCAAAAAACGTTTGGCGATGTTGCGATTAACCAGCATCGTTTCCATCGCGTTGCATACGCCCGGACGCTGCACCTTGGCGTTAAAACAAATTGACCGCGCCATATTGATATCAGCTTTGTCGCTCACATAAGTATGACAAACTCCCTTGTAATGTTTGACGACTGGAATGCTGGAATACTTGGCAACGAACCGGATGAGCTCTTCCCCTCCGCGGGGAACGATCAAATCGACATACTGGGCCTGACGCAAAAGAATGTTCACGGCCTGCCGGTCCGTTGAAGCAACAAGCTGGATGGCTTCGTGAGGCATCTGCGTATGCTTTAACACATTTTTGAGTACAAAAAAAATAGCGCGGTTGGAATAAAACGCCTCTTTGCCACCTTTTAAAATAACGGCGTTGCCCGATTTCAGGCATAAACCGATGCAATCGCTGGTCACATTGGGACGGGATTCGTAAATAATCCCGACGACGCCAAAAGGAACGCGTACTTTCTTAATGACCAGACCGTTGGGACGCTTCCACGTGTTTAAAGCTTCTCCGACCGGATCTTTGAGCTTCGCCGTATCGCGCAGGCATTGCGCCATCTCGTCAATTCTTTTACTGTTAAGAGTCAACCGGTCGATAAGGGCTTGGGGATAATCCTGTTTCCGGGCTGCCTGCAAATCTTTCTGATTTTCCTTCATTAAATATGACTTCTCTTGAGTCAATGCCTTTGCCATTGCGTGCAAAGCGGCATTCTTCGCTGAAGTCGGCAATAAAGATAATCCCCTCGACGCAACCTTGGCCCTGACTGCCATTTGAACAATCGCATGAGTGGAAGATTTGATACGCATAGATCAATTCATTATCGTTGGCACAAAACAAGGTTGTCGCAATGAATGACTTCTGGCTTGCCTTTCTTCTCTTCAATTTTCGCCAGATCAGCGGTGGAATAATTGATAAGCCCACGAGCGATTTCCCGGTCATCCTTGTCGGAAACGACCACCACGTCGTCCACGCTGAAATTCCCTTTCCAGGAAACAATGCCGGGCAATAACAGACTGCGCCCGCCTTTAAGCAGCGCCTCCCGGGCGCCATCATCGACCGTCAAGACTCCTTTAGGCTTGGCGCCGAATGAAATCCAATGCCGCTTAGCCAGATTCTTACCTTCCTTTTCGACAAAAAATGTACCGATACGCTCACCTTTCAAAACACGTAAAAGGACATCTTCACTCTCACCGTTGGCAATGACACACGGGATGTTAGCATGCGTGGCCATTTTGATCGCCTGCAATTTGGCCGTCATGCCACCCCGAGACATATGTTTTTTATCAGTTCCTCCCGCGACACTTTCGATGTCCCCGGTGATCTCCCGTATTTCCTGAAACAATTCCTTCTTGCCGTCCTTGAAATTAAACAGCCCCTCAACATCTGACAGGATCAGAAGCAAATCCGCCTGGACCAGACACGCAACCAAGGCGGACAATTTATCGTTATCGCCGAATTTAATTTCATCGGTCGCGATAGTATCATTCTCGTTGACAACTGGCACGACATTCCGCTGCAAGATCGCCTGAAAGGTATTACGGGCGTTATTGTAACGCTCACGGTTGTTAAAATCTTCCCAAGTCAACAAGACTTGAGCACACTTGGCCTTATTATCTTTGAATAAGTGAGTATATTTGTTCATCAGCGCGGCCTGGCCGATAGCGGCCAACGCCTGCAGCGAAGCCAGATCCGCTGGACGTTTCTTCTGCCCCAATTCGCCCATCCCTAAAACAATGGCCCCGGAACTGACCAAGACCACTTCAACGCCGGCGCGCTGGACAGAAGCGATTTGCGCGACCAGAGAACTCAAATGCGCCATCCGCGGCTTCATCGCGTACGTGGCAATCACGCTGGAACCGACTTTGATGACGATACGTTTGACGGGTCTTGGAAATTTTCTTAGCATAAAATATCCTGTAAGCGCTGGATCAGCGGTTCAAACCCCTCTTTATTCAAACTTGAGATCGCGAAAATTCTTTCCTTCTTATATTTCTTCTTAAACCTTTTGAGATGCTCCGCGGCCTGGGGCAAATCCATTTTGTTAGCCACGACGATCTTGTGCTTGGCGATCAGCCGGTCGCTGTATTCTCTCAATTCATGTTCCAGCTTCGCGTAATCATCCAGCGGGTCACGCCCTTCGGTACCGGCCATGTCGATCATATGAAGCAGAATCTTAGTTCGCTCGGCATGCCGCAAAAACCGGTCGCCCAGACCCTTGCCCCGATGCGCGCCTTCGATGATACCCGGCAAATCCGCAATAACAAAGTCTTTGCCATTGAGATCATCGTCCGCGGCGCGGACAATACCCAAAATTGGCTGCTTGGTCGTAAATGGATAACTGGCAACTTTCGATTTGGCATTCGAGATACCAGTGAGAAACGTGGATTTACCTGCATTAGGAAACCCGATGATCCCCACATCGGCGATCAATTTCAATTCCAGATCGAGAACGCGTTCTTCGCCGACCCCGGGTTGCGTGATCGTTTTGCGGGCCTCATTGCCCAGTCCGCCGGGCGCGCCTTGCGCGACGACAACGGATTGTTTATCTGCGACCAGATCGCGGATCAACAAACCCGTCCCGTGGTCCCTAAGGATCGTCCCGATCGGCACACGAATAACACAATCGGCGCCTTCTTTACCGCTTTTTCCCTTACTGCTGGCATTACCGCCTTTAGCGGCGCGATAATGCTGTTTATATTTAAGGTCCAAAAGCGTCTGAATGCCACGGTCGGCAACCACAACCACATTGCCGCCTCTGCCGCCGTTGCCGCCATCAGGCCGGGGATACCGCATCCACCTGTCCCGGTAATAACTTTCACACCCCTGCCCGCCGTCGCCGGATTTGACATGTATCCTTGCTTCATCGACGAATGTCATCACAGCTCATTTACCCGGCGATCTTTGTGATATTAAGGACCGTCAATTTTTGCCGGTGTCCGCGCAGCGTTGAAGAATCCTTCCGGCGGCGGAATTTAAACGCCAGCACCTTGCTTCCCGCGACATGGCTTTGGACTTTGGCCGTAATTTTGACATCCTTAAGAAACGGCTGGCCCACGCGCACTTCGGAACCGTTGGCGAACAAAAGCACCTGATCCAGAGTTATCTGGCTGCCTTGGTCATCTTTAAGGCGCGTCGTGCGGATAACGTCTCCTTCGGAAATCTTGTACTGGGAACCACCTATCTGAACTACGGCATACATGAGAAACCTCCTTGCTAGGAATATCAATCGTTAGAGTAATATTAATAATCGGGGAGAAATTATACTATAAAATAACTAAAATTAGAAGAGAGTCTTTTGAGGCGCGCTACAGGCACTTTCACCGTGTTAAGCAGGGATCGGACATGCTCGCCTCGGCGTAGCCTTGGCGAAGCCGGGTCCGTTCCCTGCTCTAAGCTATTTTAACCCTCCCGCGGCCGTCACAGAATGGACACGGCCCAAATGAAATCGATTCGATGGTCTTGCCCGTCCTGGCCCTGGTCATCTCCACAAGCCCCAACGGGGATATCTTGTTGACCTCCGTCTTGGCCGGATCCTTTGATAATTCGCGCTGCAGCGCCTCCAGGATTTTGCGTTTATGGTCTTCCCGGGTCATGTCGATAAAATCAATGACAATAATGCCCCCCAAATCGCGCAAACGCAACTGCCGCGCGATCTCCGGGACCACCTCCATGTTGACCATGAACGCAGCATCTTCGGGAGAGGCGCGGGTCTTGAATTTTCCGCTATTGACATCCACGACGGTCAGACCTTCCGTCGGTTCAATGACAATGTACGCTCCGGATTTGCAATACACGTCCGTGTCGTATATTTTCTGCAATTCTTTGGAAACATTGCGGGCGTCGAAGAGCGGCACATGGCCGTTGTAATGGTGGATCTTGTTGACCATGTGGCGGCCGATGAGCGTCTGAACGAATTTACGGATACGATGATACTCTTCCTGATTGTCAATAACTAATTTATCGACCTCTTCGTTAAGATAATCGCGCACGATCCGCCAGGTCAACTCACCCTCTTCATAGATCAGGGCAGGCGCCTTTTCAGCCTGTGATTTCTTATGGATTTTCAGCCAAATACTATACAAAAATCGCGCATCCCGGATCAGTTCTCCTTTATCTTGCCTGGAAGAAGCGGTCCGGATAATGAATCCACCGACCTTGGCAAAGGCGAATCCCTTGACGACCTCCCGCAACCTTTGGCGTTCCTGAATATTCTCAATCTTTTTGGAAACGCCGGTTTGTTTGTCATACGGCATATAAACAACAAAACGTCCCGGCAGCGTCAAATGGGTCGTGAGGCGCGCACCTTTTTCCCCGAAAGGATCTTTCACGACCTGCACTAAAATTTCCTGTCCGACTTTGAGTTGGGGGTGCTCTTCACGACGATGATGGTGATAATGGCGGTCCTTGGGGTCTTTTTTCTCCTGCCCGTCTTCCTTGTCCTTGGGCTTCTTGAACATCTTATTGAAAAATTTTCGGGGGGCGGAGAGGTCCTCGTCCGTAACCGGCGTGACGACGTCGGTCAGGTACAAAAAGCCGTTTCGTTCCTGTCCGATGTTGACAAAGGCGGCGTTGATCGACGGCAAAATCGATTCGACGCGCCCTTTATAGATATTTCCTAGAAGGGACTGGTAGCGGTCAACTTCGATATGAAAATCATCCACGCGGCCATTTTCGAGAATCGCAACAAGACGCTCTCCTTTTTGTGTTTGAATAAGGATTTCTTTAGACAATCTATCACCTCAAATTTTTCTCTGGTTACATTCTTTCTCTTCATTGAATTCATGCTTTCTCGATAATCCGTCATTTTTCTTTTACCCGGCAGGGGCAAGTTCCGGCGTAATGATATGCGGTGTTATAAAAATCATCAAATCCGTTTTCGTATTTGTCTTCTCCGACTTCTGGAATATCAAACCAAAAATCGGGACATCTCCCAATAAAGGCAGCTTCTTTTTCGTGTCGGTAAGCTGGTCTTTAACCAACCCGGCAATGACCAGAGTCTCTCCGTTTTTAACCATCACCCGCGTTTTGGTCGATTCGTTGCTCAACTGCGGCAGGGAAGTATTCTCCACAACGACCGTCCCAATGATGGCCGTAACTTTAGGCTGCACGTCGATCGTGACAAAGCCGGCATTATTCACGTGGGGAGTCACGTCAAAGATGATCCCGATATCTTTATATTCCCATCCGGACACCTGTAACCGTGCCTGCTCCTCATTGTAGGTATACTGCGGAATGGGGTACTGGGTTCCCACCATGATCTGGGCGGCCTGATTATCCAGGGTCACGATCCTGGGATTTGAGAGGATATTTGTATCGGTCCGCTGTTTTAGCATTTCGAAAATGGCCTGGACCTGAGTGAAATTAAGGGTCCCGTAAGTGAACTCCGCGTTCGCCGAACCCAGCGTGGTAGCCGCTCCGGGGAAAGAATCCGGCGTATACTTGCTGGCCGAGGTAGTCGTAAAAGGAAACGTGATCGGCCGTTCCGCGCCCGCAACGCTTATTTGAGAGATCCAGTCGATCCCGAGATTTTCCTCATTGTCAAAACTCGTTTCAACAATTTTGGCCTCGATCAACACCTGCGGCGTCGTGCGGTCCAATTTCTTGATGACCCCTTCCATCAAGTCGATACGCTTGGCAATATCGGTGATGATCAGGGTGTTGGTGCGCTCATCATAATTAACACTGCCACGCTCGGAGCGCATTTTTTCGATGGAGGAAATAATCTCCGAGGCTCTTCCAAAGTTAAGGACAAAAGTCTTGGTCTCCAGCGGTTCCTGTTCGGCCAGGATAACCGCGTTTTCCCGACGCTGCTTAAGGTTTTCCACCGTGGTGGCGGTAATAATATTCCCTTTTTGCTCGTAGGCATACCCGTAAGTTTCCAGGACGACTTCCAGCGCCTGTTTCCAGGGCACGTCATTGAGCTGGATCGTGACCAGACCGGTCACTTCAGGCCCAACGACGATATTCACGCCGCTTTTATAGGAAAGTATCTTCAGGACGTTGGAAATATCGGCATCGCGAAAATCCAGACTGACATTGCCTTCATGGGCATCGGCAGTTTTTTCCTCAACGGCCTGCGGATTATTCTGAACCGGGGCAGCCTGCGGCTCACCTTGCGCGTACACATTTCCTGCCAGAAGAGCGAACATGCACAACAGCACAACCCTCCTTTTCGAAATCATCATTCTACTCCTCCTTGTTAAGTTTCAATTCAAATTTTTGCTCACCCTGCTTAAGGATGACCATATTTTTCCCAATTTCGGTAACCGCGAGCGATCCCAGCAGATCGCCTTTTTTGACGATCTGTCCATTGATGATGGCCAAATTTTGTCCACTGACCCCCAGCATAATCCCCTCGATCTTCAAATCACTGGCCTGAAATTCTTTATCATAATTGATGATGTTCCCAGCTGAGCTGACCAACGGCCAGACCGGGTCTCTTTTTCCATGGTCGTCATACACAAAAGCGTCTTGCCCGGCCCAGGCGCAGAACAAGGCGGTGCCCAAAACCAACAAACAGCTCATCCAGGCGATTTGCGATTTTTTCATGGATTTTTTTCCTCAAATACGATGACCTGCAAATTCATTTTAAGCGCGTGCGTGCGCGCATCTTCCCCGGCGATGATCGAGAACGATGTCACATACAAAAACAAGTCATTTTTTTCCAGCTGATTAAGAAACCGTCCGAAATCATGATAACCGCTTTTTGCCTGGACCAAGATCGGCAATGCATAATAGGTTCGCTTCTTGTCTTCCAAAAGCACCTTCTGCTCTTCAATAAAAGGCATGATCTGATCGATCCTGATATTATTTTGGTTTGCCAGACGCGAAATTTGCTCCAGGATAATGGACACTTCTTCTTTGGACTTGATCTTTTGGCTGGTCTGCGCCAACTGGCTCTCCAGCCGCTTGACTTCAGTCTGATAAAAACCTAACTTCCCAATATCCTCCTGGGCTTTTTCGATGTCTTGTGAAAGAAGTTTGATTTCTGGGTTGATCTTTGTCAAAGTGACCAGCTGCGGACGCATAAGGATGAAATAATCCAGAAGAAAAATAAACAAAAGCGCCCCGAGCAAAAAATAATGCCGGTTCTTTTCATCAATTTTGCTGATAAGTTCAGAAATCTTTAGCTTCATTTGATCCTCACGGTGATCATAAAATCGGCGATGTCCATTTGCCTGATCTTGCGCCTCTGGATGGAGCCGAGCTCAAGGTCGTTGAAATGTTCCAAAAATTCTCGCTGGCTTTTTAAAGTCGATGTAAACTGATGGACGTTGATCATCGCCTCATTATCCGTTGAAATCGCGCTTCCTTCGATCAACAAAACATCTCCTTCAAGATTAACCCGTTTAAGCCAGACTCCCCGCGGGATACTGTCGCTAAGGATATTCAATTTTTGCGACCAGGATATTTTGCGCTCGGGAAGAATGTCCCCAACGGCCTTTTGCGTGCTCTGCAGGGTGCGTAACTCATTGATGACTTTTTCCACCCGCTGCTTTTCCGGAGAAACGGCTTCCATCTTCTTTTTAAATTCCTTGTGTTGGGCTACATTGCGAATATTGATGACGAGCAAAAAAACATGCACAAGGATCAACAGAGCAATCAAACCGCCACCCAGGCCGATGACGATCTCCAGCGGGATATTAAACTCCTTCAGGGAGAGTTTACCTTTTTTATTCTTTCGAAGCGAATAAGGGATCAGGTTAATTTCGATCATATCGATACAATGCGAGTCCAACAGCAACCCCCAGCCGGATGGATTGCTTGTAGAACTCTTCTTGCGAAAGGTTTGAAGACAATTTCAATAGAGCGACCGGGTCCCATACACCGACCTTGATTTCGAACGCTTTTTCCAATGCCGCCTCAATGCCGTTTAAAAGCGACCCGCCGCCGGTAAGCAGCAGATGTTTGATCTCGCAGTTTTTTTCCGTCGTAAAATAATCGAACGAAAGTTTCAATTCCTGGATCATGTTCATTAAAGAGGATTCACAGGCTGCCAGGACCTGCTCGGCTTTGTCTGCCGGATCCTGCTTGAGTCGCTGCGCTTCCTCCACGCTGACGCCAAGAACGTTGCTGATCATTTTCGTAAAATCCCGGCCGCCGATAAAAATATCCCTGGTAAACCGGGGCAACTTGTCAACGAGGATCGTCAAATTACTGACGGATTCCCCCATATCAAAAAAAGCGATCACGGAAGCTTCTTCCTTGGCAAAATCTCCCGGCCCCAGCACATGTAAGCCATTGGCCAAGGCAACGGCGTTAATGCCGATAAAATCCGTTTGGAAGCCCAATTTCGTCAACAACTGCACCCTTTGATCGACCAATTCCTTTTTGGCCGCCGCCGCCATCACGGCCATGTTCTTGTCTTTGCCCTGCGGATCCAGAATAAAACAATCGGTATAGATCTGATCCTGGGTAAAAGGGAAATATTTATCGGCTTCTATGGCGAAAGAATTTCTCAGATCGTCTAGCGGCATGCGCGGCATGGTAATGTAGCGGATCAATGTTCCTTTGCCGGAAACGGCGGTGTAGACGCGGGAATGCGGCGGCTGGAAACGATCGAGGATTTTCTTAAGCGTCGATTCAATGTTGTCATTGACAACCGATTCAATACCCCAGTGCAGCAACTGAAAGGCGTCACCTTTTTTTTCAATCTGGACGAACTTGCAATCACTGTTGCCGATGTCCAATCCGACCGAGGAGCCCTCCTCTTTCGCGGAAATAAATTGCTTAATCAACCCAAAATATTTGTCCAAAAAATTAGACATAAAACCTGCGGTGCGCTGATATTGAAAAGAGAATTTTTATAATATCTATATTAAAGGAGCAACAGTATCTGGGCAAGCAGTAATTAAAAATATTTGCCGGGAGTTTTTATTGCAAAAAAATAGGAGGCTCATCGAACAAGCCTCCTGTTTCTCTACAGAAGATACGCGTATTTAAACGCCATGTATTACGGCGTTAAAATACCGCCTGTGGTCATGGTGAATACGGTTGTACCTGTCGTTCCAACAGTGACAGGCGTTGACGTGAATGTGTATCCACCCAAGCTCATAGTGCACGCATAAGTAAAACCAGCTATGGTCTGGCTACAATAACTGGTATTGATATACGGCGGTGTCGCTCCGGTTAGGGATGTTTCAGCGCCGGGATAGTTCCCGTTGTTCGCCGTGGCGAACGTTTCAGATGACGTCGAAAGGGTACGTAACGTACTCTTAGCAAGCGCATCGTTGGCCGAGATCCTTGCCCTCAACAAGTTCGGAATGGCAATAGCGGCCAATAACGCGATGATCGCGACGACAATCATGATTTCCACAAGCGTGAAACCCTTTTGATTGCCTCTTTTCATTTTCATTGTAGTATCCTCCTTTCTGGTTCTCATTTCGAACCGCCGGATTACCATCCCGTCAGGATCCGCGGAAAGAGGCAAGTAGGGATGATTACGTGTTTGAACCCTCTTTCCAAGCAACAATCCGGACAGTGAGTTATAATCCCGCTGATCCGATTAAAATTCCAATGAACTGCTTAAATTCTAGACCCTCTTTTGGGGGTTGTCAATTCATTCTTCAATAAAAAAGCCTATTCCCACCGTAGGAAATAGGCACGTGCATTCTGCGATCACTTCGCAGCGGCAACTGGCTGCCCCCACACCCAGCGTTAAAAACATATGTCGCGCTGGGTGTGGGGGCCCTCTAGTTTTGTGCCCCACCCTTACGAATGGTTTACCTTTTTCGACTGCCACCTAGTTTTATATCTGGTTAAAGTATAGCATTTCGCGCCTCGGTTTGTCAAATTAGCCTAACACTAAGCTACAGCGGTAGTTATGGCTACGGAGAAACGGCGAGAGTCCCGAGGCGGAACATTTCTTTTTTGAGACGGATATTTTCGTCATAGAGGGCGACAAACCTCTTTCGCAATTGATAGCTCTCTTCCGTAAATTGAGTGATATCGGCCGATTTTTCTTGAGAGGATCGGGACAGATTCTTTTCAAATTCTTTCTGACGCGCTTTCAATTTCGCGATCTCTTTGTCCAGCCGATTAGCGTACGCCTTTGCCGATTCCAGTTTCACGCCGGCTTGCCTATCGACAAGCTGTTGTTGCAATTGTGCCTGCCTTGCCTTCAATTGAACTATAATGGCACCCCCCGTGCTTTGCTCTCTCGTCGTTTTGACATCCAAGCGCGCTGTGCGCAAATTTCTTCGGCTTTGTTCCAGCGCCGTATCCAACTCGCCTTTTTTCTGCTGAAACGCCTTCTCGATCGCTTTTTCAGAATTGGATTCTATTTCTTCCGTCAATCGCTCGATTTCTTGACGATCGGTGGCTTCCGGGGACATCATTCCTGCTTTCCCTTGATCATTGGGCATGGCTGACAATTTCGTTCTTTGGGACGCCAAGGAATCCAGCTCTTGCCGCAGGGATTGAATATGGTTGCGATATCCTTCGATCTCGGAAGATAAAAGACGGTTCTGATCAGAGAGCTTCTGATAGCTGTCTTTCAAGCCTTCCAGGCTCCTGTCAACCATCTTCTCAATCGTCCCGCTTTCTGAAGACTGCGCAAAAGAAAAAGACACGCTGCCTACGCACAGGAAAAAAATTATAAATATTTTCTTCATCATTAGAGGATCTGTGTGATCGTGATGATCGGTAAAAACAAGGCGATAACGATAAACCCGATCACAATACCTAAAAAGCCGATGATCAAAGGTTCGATGATGCTCGTCAGCCCATCCACGGCCGCATCGACCTGGTCATCGTAAAATTCGGCGATCTTTAAAAGCATCTTCTCCATCTGCCCGGATTTTTCCCCGATGCCGATCATGCGGGTCACCATGGGCGGGAACACGCCGCTTTTGCTCAGGGGCGCGGCGAGGCTTTCCCCTTCACGCACGCTGGTCTTCACATCCTCAACGACTAATTCCAGCAGGCGGTTACCGATGGTCTTGCCAACGATCTCGAGTGATTCCAGGATCGGGACACCGCTCTGAATCAAGGTCGCCAGCGTCCGGCTGAACCGGCTGATGGCGACCTTGCGCAGCAGATCCCCGAAAATGGGCAAACGCAAAACGCTGCGGTCGATGATCAGCGCCCCTTGCGGCGTTTTGTGCCACTGTTTGAGGCCTACGACAATAACGACGATACCGCCAACAAGAAATAACAAGTAGTGTCTAAGAATATTGCTGATGGTAATAAGCAGCTGCGTCATGGCCGGGAGTTCGCGGTTAAACGACGCGTAAATTCCCGCGAACGTCGGAACAACTTTAACCAGCAGGATCACCGTAATGATAACGGCCATGCATACGACGACGATCGGATAGATCAGGGCGGCCTGGACCTTGCGTTTGAGGCGCAACGTTTTCTCCAGATAAGACGAAATGCGATCCAGGATCTTGCTAAGCACGCCGCCCGTTTCCCCGACCTTGATCATATTGACATAAAGGCTGTCAAAAACAGCTGGGTGCTTGGCGAATGCCGCCGAAAGGCTGTTGCCGTGTTGAATATCGTCGCGGATACTAATCAGAACTCGTTTGAAGGTAGGATGTGTGACCTGTTCCTGCAATGCGTCGATCCCCTGCATGATCGGAATCCCCGCATCGACCATAGTGGCTAACTGGCGGGAAAAGATAACAATCTCATCAGCCTTGACTTTCTTGCTGCGAAACGTCTTTTGCTTGGCAACGGCTTCTTTGATCTCATCGATGGAAATAATAACGAATTCCCGCTTGCGCAGCTCTTCAATGACGGCCGTCTTGTTGTCAGCGGCAATCTTGCCGGCGACAGTGCGGGAATCTTTATTTTTAGCGACGTATTTAAACGTGGACATGCTTCAGAGACTTTCGAAACACTGCACTCTGGGAAACTCTAGCGATAACACTGGCTGATCGCCTTTTCGATTTCCCTACGGGTAGAAATAAAAGGAGCTACCTGGCAATTGGTACGCTGCCCGACATCGGCCCTTAGATCCATATCCAAAGGATCCAGCATCACAAGACTCAAGACATTACCCACCCGATCCAGGGGCATGATACAATGGCGGCAAGCCAGTTCTTTAGGAACAAGCGCGACCACGTCGCGATTGATCTCATAACGATCAACGGCAATATAAGGGAGGTGGCATTGGATAACCAGGGCGGCAATGACTTCCTGCTCCTCAAGGAACCCAAGCTTGACCAAAATTTCCCCTAGGTAACCCCCCTCGCGTCTCTGGGTACGTAAGGCCAGCTCTAATTGGTCAGGCGTGAGCTTTTTGCGTTCAAGAAGGATCTCCCCCAAGAAGCGCTTTTTACCTATGATGTTTTTGTCTTCCTCTGACATACGCGTTTCTCTCTATCCCCCTAGTCTAAAAGGTCAAAGATATTGTAACATTAAATTCGTTATTTTGCACACTTCTTCGAAGAAAAAAATTCCCTCGCGCCTGAATTATTCACTGGTTGTCACCCTTAATACTTCCTCAAGCGTGGTCAATCCGCTGACGCATTTTTCCATCGCGTCTTCCCAAAGCGTCTCCATCCCTTTTTTATCCCGCGAGTACTTTTTGATATCCCCGGAAGATTTTCCGCTAAGCAACATATCACGTACCGTATCATCTATTTCCAGAACCTCGGTAATCCCTAAACGTCCACGATAACCCGTATTAAGACATCCCTTGCACCCCTTGCCGGTGTAAAAAACGACTCCGGGTTTGAAACGATAATCCAGTTCTTTCAGGACTTCTTTGGGGATATCCACAGGCTGTTTGCATTGTTCACATATCCTCCGGCAAAGGCGCTGGGCGCTGACTAAAATCAAACTGGAAGCGACCAAAAACGGTTCCACTCCCATGTCAATCAATCGCGTCAGGGCGCCGGCGGCGTCGTTGGTGTGCAGCGTAGAAAGAACCAATTGTCCCGTCAAGGAAGCTTTGATCGAGATATCAGCGGTTTCATTGTCCCGAATCTCGCCGATCATCACCACGTCCGGGCTCTGACGCAAAATGGCCCGCAACCCTTCGGCAAAAGTGAGTCCGATCTCGGCATTGGTATGAATTTGGGTCAGTCCATCGAGCAGATATTCGACCGGATCTTCAACAGTGACGATATTCCTGTCAACGGTATTAAGGGTATTGAGCATAGAATACAGGGTCGTTGATTTTCCGCTTCCCGTCGGGCCGGTGACCAGCATCATGCCAAACGGCCTTTTGATCGCCTCTTCCATGATCTTGACGTGCTTCTCGGTAAAACCAAGTCCGCCCAGCCCGATGGACAGACTTTCCTTATCCAGAATACGCATAACGATCTTGTGCCCGAAGGTGATGGGAAGAATTGATACGCGAAAATCGACCTCCTTGCTGGCAACCTTCAATTTAAAACGTCCGTCCTGGGGCACATGGATAGAGGTGATGTCCAACCGGGACATGATCTTGATACGGACCGTCACCGCGTTCTGGTTTTCTTTAGGGATCTCGAGAATATCCCTTAAAACACCGTCAATACGATAACGCACGCGGACATGGTCGACCATCGGCTCGATATGAATATCAGAGGCCCTCTGGCGCAACGCCTCCTTGATAATGAGGTTGACCATCCGGATGATCGGGGCCTTTTCGCTCTCATCGACGACCGTGTCGAGGTTCTCGCCTTTTTCTCGCTCGCTGACAATCTCAAAATCTCCCACATCGATATCTTTGCTGATATCGGAAACGGTCGCCGCGGTCTGCATACCGTAATACTGGTCGACGGTCCGGGCAATATCCTCGCTGGTGCTCATCACAATCTCGATATCTTTGCCGGTGATGTTCTTGAGATCATCAATGGCAAAGACGTTGAGCGGGTCCGCGATAGCGACGGTGATGGAATTTTCCAGCGCAGAAAGCGGGAGGATATGGTATTGACGGGCCACGCGTTCGGGAATGATCTCTTTTAAGGACGGGTCGATCCGGTATTTGCCCAAATTGATAAACGGAATATTCAGTTCACGTACAAGCAAAACCAGTAAGTCTTTCTCATTGATCAGCCCTTTCTGAAGGAGGGCTTTATCCAGGCTGATGCCTTTTTTCTTCTGCAAGGCGACCGCCTCATCAATGTCCTTTTGCTTGAGATGCTGGGACTGAATGAGGCTTTTTAAGACTTTATCTTTAAGTGTTTCCGACATAATTATCTTTATTCATCAGTAGCCGTGACCCTTAAAACTTCTTCCAGGGTCGTTAATCCGACAACGGCCTTGGCTAAACCGTCCTCACGCATGGTCTTCATCCCTTCCGCGCGCGCGGTCTCTTTGATCTTGAATTCCCCCGCCCTTGCCCAAACGAGCTCTTTGACCCGCGGAGAAAAGACAAGTATCTCCGTGATACCCACCCGCCCCTTATATCCTGTATGGAAACAACGTTTGCATCCCTTCCCGTGAAACAATTCAACCTCTTTATTGACTTGAACCATCTTCAACAACCCGATACGCTCGGCGACCGGACGCAAAATGATCTGCGGTTCTTTGCAATACGAACAAATTTGGCGCAGAAGCCTTTGGGCGATGATTGCCAAAACCGATGAACTGATCAAAAACGGTTCAATGCCCATATTTTCCATGCGGACAATAGATCCGGCCGCCGTGGTAGTATGCAAAGAACTTAATACCAAGTGTCCCGTCAAAGCCGCCTTAACGGCGATGTCCAGCGTCTCGGTATCACGAATCTCCCCGATCATGATGATATTGGGGTCCTGACGCAGAATGGAACGAAGAGAGGCAGGGAAGGTCAATCCCACCGACGGCCTGATGTTGACCTGGTTCATCCCCTTCATCTGGTATTCGACCGGGTCTTCGACCGTCACGATGTTCTTTCCCGGTGAATCGACGTATTTTAATATCGAATAAAGTGTCGTGGTTTTGCCGCTTCCGGTCGGGCCGCAGGCCAGGATGAGCCCGTGGGGTTTCACCGCGCATTCGCGCAGACGCTTTAAAGACTCCGGTTCAAATCCAAGAGTTTCAATGTTAAGAACCGCCGTGCCCTGATCAAGTACGCGCAAAACGACCTTTTCTCCCAAAACGGTTGGCAACACGTTGACGCGAAAATCCACTTCGCGACCGCCGCCGATGATGGTCTTAAAGCGCCCATCCTGCGGCAGGCGGTGTTCGGAAATATCCAGATTCGCGATAACTTTGATCCGGGAGACGATGGGAAAAAGCAAAACCTTCGTCATCCGGTCGATCTCGCGGATCACCCCGTCGATGCGATAACGCACGCGCACGGATTTTTCCATCGGCTCGATAAAAACGTCGCTGGCCCTGGACAAAACCGCCTGTTGAATGATCGTGTCCGTCAGCTTGATGATCGGGGCCTCCTCGCCCAGATGTTCAACGCCGGACTGATCGGCCGCCTCTTTGACCAGTTCCAGTTCCCCCGTATCCTTAATGTCCTTGATGATGGCTTCAAAAGTTTCGGTGGGCGTGACAAACGCCTCTTGCCGGCCGTAATATTTTTCGATGGTCTTCTCGATATCTTTCGTCTTGCTGATGATCGGATTAATGGTATACCCCGTCAAGGCCTTGATATTATCGATCGCGAAAATGTTCAACGGATCAGCCATCGCCAGCGTCAGACGATCGCCCATCACCGAGATCGGCATGATCTGGTATTTCATGGCAATGTCTTTGGAGATGATCTTGATAAGTTCGGGTTCGATCTTCAGGCGTGAAATACTGATGGGAGGATAACCGAGGTCCTGGCTCAACAGATGCGTCAGAGTATCCTCATCGATCAATTTTAGACGAATGAGGATCTTGTTTAATTCTTCACCGGTTTTCTTTTGCTCATCCAGGGCATACCGCAGGTCTTCCTGGGAAATGAGTTTATCTCGAATGAGGATCTCTTTAATGCGGTCTTTTAGGGATGCCATAGGACGCTAAAGGTCAAGGTTGCGAGGAGGCGTTAACCGGTTTTGGAATAGTATTTGTCAATAGACTGTTTTATTTCGCTCGTCGTGCTGACGAAAATCTGAACGGTACATCCGGTAATCAATTCTACATCTTCGGTGGCCTGAAAATTGAGCGGATTGGCCATTGCCAGCGTGAGGCTTTTGCCGATCTTGTCGATGGGGATAAGACAAAACTTGCGGCAAAGACTTTCCGGGACCGAGTTGATCACCTCCGGATCGATATCATAATTCGCCAGAGGCAGATAAGGGAATCCGTACTGACACGTCAGCGCCTGCGCGATATCCTTTTCCGTCGCGAATTTCATCTGGACGAGAATCTCCCCCATTAGACCGCCGTTTTTATCCTGATACTCCAGGGCAAGGTCCAGTTGTTCATGGTTGATGACTTCACGCTCAATGAGAAGCTCGCCCAATTGTTTAGTAGTTGTCTTCTTAAAATTTTTCATATTGTTTAATTCTACTATACACCTATCAACAGCACAATTATAAATTCGGCTAAAATACCGTCCTGCGTTTATTAAGTCCCAATAAAAAGCCGATCATAATGGCAAAAGCCAGGAATGAAGTGCGTCCGTAACTGACCAGCGGCAGAGTCAACCCCACCACGGGAAACAGCCCCATGACCATGCCGATATTGATGACAACCTGAAGGGTCAGGATCGAAACCACGCCAACCGCCGTCAGCATGGCAAACTTGTCTTTGAGCTGCTGCGCGACATCCAAACCGCAATTGATCAGCTGATAATAACAATAGATCAACACTAGGGATCCCACAAGCCCCCACTCTTCCCCGATAACGGAAAAAATAAAGTCTGTATGCCGTTCCGGTAGAAAATTCAACTGGGCCTGGGTGCCGGCGAACCAGCCTTTCCCGAATATTTGTCCGGAACCAATGGCGATCTTCGACTGGATCACCGTATAACCCGCTCCTAGGGGATCGATGTTAGGATTAAGAAAAACCAGCAAGCGGTCTTTTTGGTAAGATTTCAGAAAATGCCATCCGAAAGGAACCATGGCGACAATCAGGCCTAGAAAACCAAGGACATAGCGCGCTTTAAGTCCACCGGCAAAAAGCATGGCCACAAATATTCCGAAGATCACGATCGTTGTCCCAAGGTCGGGTTGTTTGAAGACCAGGGCCATTGATAAGCCCGCCACAAGAAAGGGAAAAATAATTTCCATAAAAATAACTTCCATTTTTCCAATAATATCGAAAAGAAACCGCGGACGGCGTTTGCTAAAATATCGCGCCAGCAAAAAAATCATGGCGATCTTCGTTACTTCAGAAGGCTGGAAGTTGATCCCCGCGATATCTATCCAGCGCCGCGCGCCCAAGGCATAGCGTCCGCCGACTAAAACCAGAAGCAATAGCAGGACATTTAAAGCGTAAATGAGATAGGCGAAATCATAAAAATGGCGATAATCGACCCGACTGATTACATACATCAAAATGAGGCCCAAAACCGCACATCCGAGCTGGTCGTAAAAAACCTGGCGGGACACGCGGAGGTTCTCGAACGAGGCGCTATAAAGCGCGATCAGCCCGATGATCATGATACCGGTTGTATACATCCAAATCTTTTTTTCCAGGTCGCGACCCATAGGAATATTTCTAAAGTATCTTTTTTTCTTGCATGCGAAGAAGCAAATCTTTGGTGAGCAGGCAGGCGTTGTAACTCGGCCCCCCGTGTTCAAGCAAAACGCAAAATACGATGTTACGCACTCCCCCCTTCGCGTATCCGGCGAACCAAGCATGATTTTTCTTGTCGCCCGAGGTCTGCGCGGTGCCTGTTTTCCCGGCGACATAAATATCCGGCAAATTCACGACCCGAGCCGTCCCCGCCTCGTCCGCAACGGCCCCCCGTAAACCTTTGCGGACCGTTTCCAGGACATCCTCATCAACTTTCATCCTGCGCTCATCGGTGAATGTATCGACAGGCGTGTCCCCGATGGCCTTGATGACGTGCGGCTGAACGATCCAGCCGCTACGCGCCACCAGCGTCATCAGCCGGACCAGTTGTAAGGGTGTCACCTGCACCTCTCCTTGCCCGATGGATAAATTCAGGGTATCTCCGGCATGCCAGCCACCTCTACCCTCCAAGCGCCTCTGCTCCTTGCTAGGGATCGACCCATCGCGCTCATAGGGCAGGTCGATGAAAATCTTTTCTCCCAAACCCATAAGCCGCGCATAATGATTGATCGTGTCTGCCCCCAGCAATAATCCCACATTATAAAAATAGACATTGCAGGAGTGGGCCAAGGCACCAATGAGATCTTGGGTACCATGCACATGGGTGCAGCGGAATACCGCCCTTCTAAGCTGATAAAATCCCGGACAAGCGAAACTTGTTCCGGGCACAATCTTCTTCGTCCCCAATCCGGCGGTGGCCATGATGACTTTGAAGACAGAACCAGGGGGGAATAAACCCGTAATGGCCCGGTTAATGGCGGGCGCCAGCGGATCGGCAAATATCCGGTTGATTTCCGATGCGTCACGGCTACCCACGAAAATATTCGGGTCAAACCCCGGGGAACTGGTCATCCCTAAAATCTCCCCGTTATCCATATCCATGACAATGACGACACCGACCCTGTCGGCCAGAAGTTCCAGAGCATCCTGCTGAACTTCACTGTCGATGGTGAGCGTAATGTCTTGTCCTTTCTGGGATTCCCGGACCCCCAACAACCGTACCTGCTGTCCGCGGCTGTTGACTTCGATCTGTAGCCCCCCTTCTTTTCCTCTCAAATAGTTATCGTAATATTCTTCCACGCCCGAATAGCCGACCACGCTTTCCATCGGATAGCCGTATTCCTTGAACCTGTCCCGTTGGGCCACGCTCATCTTTCCGACATATCCCAGGACATGGGCGCTGTTTTCCCGCAAAGGATAGAACCGCCGGTAGCTTTCCTGAACGGACAGACTGGGAAATCGGTACTTGTTTTCCTCGATGATGATCGCATCTTCCTTGGAGATATCCTGCGCGATAACAACCGGAGCGAAGGGCGCGTTCTTTTTTCTTCCATAGCGTCGCGCGATCGCTTGTTCATTAACACCCAACGTTTCCCCCAGGAATCGGAACAACTCCGTCGCGTTACCGATTTCCTGGGGAGTGACCATGACGTCATACGAGAGGCGGTTGTCCGCCAGCACTTTACCGTTGCGGTCATTGATCTGTCCGCGCCACCCCTCCATCGGGACGACCCGAATACGATTATTGACGCTCAAACGAAAGTAATATTCCCCCTGGATGACCTGGGTATAAAATAACCCCGCCACGATAAACCCGAAAAGACCACCGGTAATTAGGCGAATAATTTTGAGACGCATTTTTTTAATTGCTCGAATACAAATGGCGCGACCAGTAACGTCAGCAGGGCCTGCGGCAGAAAAACGAACCTGAACACCTGCCCCGGATAAAGCGGCCCCACCAATATTCTGTACAAATGATAATGAACGGCCGCGTTAATGGCGATGATGATAAAAATCAATATATAGCGCGAGAGCCTTGAACCCATATGATAGATATACTGTTTGAGGATCGTGGTCATGTACGCCGCGACGATAAAAGAGCACACATTGATGCCCAGAATACCCGTGCTGAAACTGTCCCGAAGAATACCCGCTAATACCGCCGTTAAAAGCCCGTAACGGATGCCGAAATACATATTGAAAAACATGACCAGAAGCAATTCCAGATCAGGTGTCGCCCATCTGCCCATCAGATGAAACAACAAGAATTCAATGAGGAACGCGACGACGACACAAAATGTTATGACGGCGGCCCTGCTCATGACTATTGTAGGATGACGAGGACTTCCTCAACCTGCGACAAGATGACAGCCGGTTTTATGATGCATTCGACGGATGGTTCCTGTGGATTCCCGATAATCCGGACGACTTCGCCGATCAGCAACCCTTCCGGGAAAGAAGTGCTTAGTTTGGACGTGATGACTTTATCGCCGACGTTGATCTGCGCATCGGAACTAATAAACCGCATGCGGCAGATCTCTCCCTGCAGAGAACCGGTCACCAGACCGATTTCCCGGGAACCCTGGATAAGGGCCGCCACGCTAAACTGCGGATCCGTCAAAAGAACAACTTTCGAACTCTCTTCGCTCAATTCGGCAATTTTTCCAACGACGCCCAGGGCATTGATGACGGGCATCCCCTGGCGGATGCCATCATCTCTGCCCCGGTCGATGATCATCGACGAACTCCATCCGGAAGGATCCCTCCCGAGGACACTGGCCGTCACGGACGGATAAACCAAACTCCGTTTAAATGTCAGCAGCCGTTCCAGCCGCAGGTTCTCCGCAACAAGTTCATCCTGCCCGACCAGCCGCGCCTTGAGCGCGCTGACTTCTTCCCGCAGACGCTGGTACTCATCAAATGTCCGGTGATAAAAAAGAATTTTCTTTGCTTCGTAAAACGGGAAAGATATGATCTCAATAGGGACGTTCATTGCCCGGACAAATTTGAATTTCAGCGGGGCCAACGCGTTAGAACGAAAGAAAAATACGAGGAAAGGGAGAAGCAGAAGACAAAGATAAATTAAATTCTTGGGAGTTCTGCTAAACACGCATATCTTTTATGGTAAACGAGACGATTGTTATTTAGAAATCCAGCTTGGTTTCCACCACAATACGCCGTTTCAGACGACTGGACATGTTCAACACCTGCCCGGTCCCCATAACGACCGCCGTCAAAGGATCATCGGCGATGTGCACGGGCAAACCCGTTTCCTCGGCGATCCTTTTGTCAAGACCACGCAAGAGCGATCCGCCCCCGGCCATGACGATGCCGCGATCGATCAGATCCGAGGCAAGCTCCGGCGGGGTTTGTTCAAGCGTTGTTTTGGAAGCGTCCACGATGGATTGCACGGGTTCGTGCAACGCCTCGCGGATTTCAACGGAAGTGATCGAGATCGTCTTGGGCAATCCGGAGATCAGATCCCGGCCACGGGTGTCCATCTGGAGTTCTTCTTCCAGAGGGAAAGCGGAACCGATGCGAATCTTGATCTCTTCCGCCGTTCTTTCGCCGATCATCAGATTATAGGTCTTGCGCAAATACTCAATGATCGCCCCGTCCATTTCATCGCCGGCAATACGGATCGATTTGGAAAAAACGAGCCCTCCCAAAGAGATAACAGCAAATTCGGTCGTACCGCCGCCTATGTCGATGATCATATTACCAGCGGGCTCTTCGACCGGTAAGCCAACCCCGATCGCCGCAGCTTTAGGTTCCTCGATTAAGACCACAGACCTCGCTCCTGCCCGTTCGGCGGAATCCCGGACCGCCCTTTTTTCAACGGCCGTGATGCCGGAGGGGATCGCGATGACCATCGCAGGACGAACCAATACCCGGCGCTTGTGCACCTTTTTGATGAAATATTTCAACATCGCCTCGGTGATCTCAAAATCGGAAATGACACCGTCTTTCATCGGTCGGATCGCGACAATATTCCCGGGCGTGCGGCCCAGCATCTTTTTGGCCTCCTCGCCGACGGCGATCACCCGGTTGGTATCTTTTTCGATCGAAACAACCGAAGGCTCGCAAAGAACGACCCCTTCCCCCTTGACGTAGACCAGCGTCGTGGCGGTCCCAAGGTCGATACCGATGTCGTTGGAAAATAATCCGATGAAATAGTTGAAGGCTTTGGAGGCAAGCTTAAGAAGCTTTTGTAACATCTGTATTTCCTTTAAGATAAGAAGATTATCCCGTCCGGGATTGCTTTACGTGAATAATATATGAAAAGAAAAATGCTGTCAACAGTATTTATATATATTTATCTATTTTAATTTTTAATTTTACGAACTTTGACACCAAGGCATCGAAAATCCCGTACAAATCCCGGATAAGATTTGGCCGTGCATTCAATATCCCTAATGCGCGCACCGAGTTTTGTGCCTAAAACAGCAAAAGCCATGGCCAGCCGATGGTCCCGGTGGGAGTCCAGCAAACAACCAGCCCTGTATTTTGGCTGCGGATGGATCACCATTGCGTCCTTTTTCTCCTCGATGCGGGCCCCGATCTTGCGCAACTCATCCGTGAGGTCGCTGATCCGGTCAGATTCCTTGACACGCGCGTGCCCGATATCATATAAACGGGTTTTTCCGCGGGCGAAAAGGGCGATGACCGCCATAATCGGTACCAAATCCGGGCAATCCTTCAAGGAAAAATTGCCGCCTTTAAGCCGCAACGGCCCTTTGATACGGATAGCGGTAGCTGTTTTTTGAAATCGTGCCCCCATTTTTCGCAATAAAGACAGAATATGCCGGTCCGCCTGGACAAGGTCATCGCGTAAAGCCCCGCTTAAGACAACCTTGGAACGATTAAGAAGCGCCGCGGCCATCAAAAAAGCGGCCAACCCATAATCCGAGGGGACCAGAAAATTCTTTAACCCTTTAAACCGTTGGTTGCCGGCCATTGAATACTGGCGCGCTCCTTTTGAGCGGATACGCACCCCGCTTTGGGCCAAGACCTGGCAGGTCATGGTGATGTAATCAGCGGAAACCATTTTCCCGCCCTGGACCGTCAAACGCGTAGGATGATTTAATTGCGGACAGGTGATCAATAAAGCGGATATAAACTGGGAACTAAGACTGCCATCAATATGGACATCGCCGCCCCGAAGAGTTCCTCCGGTCAAACGGATCGGGACGCTCTCTTTTTTTTCGATTCCGCGGATACGGCTGCCCATGGCGCGCAACGCGCGCGTTAAAAAAAAATTGGGTCGTCCTTTAAGCGTGCCGCTACCGGCAATCACGGCTTTTGAACCATGCAGAGCAACCAGAGGTAAAAGAAGCCGTAAAACAGTGCCGGATTCCTGGACATTAATATTGGATAAACGGGGCGAATGGGCATTGGCCACGACCTGCCACGCGCCAGATTTCAGGCGCGTTACACGCGCGCCTAATTTACGCGCGGCGCGCATGGCGACTTTCGCGTCGTCACAATCCGATGGATGCTGGATGCGTGAAGTTCCACCGCAAGAGGCGATCAAAAACGCGCGAATGGAATGGGATTTGGACGCGGGAAGCCGTACCGCCCCACGTAAGGTAGGTGTAGGATTAACCTGAAGAATCATTTGATAATGACAGAATCGCCCTTGCGGACCTGCCGGCTCGTCAATGGCGGGATAAAGTCAGCGGCAGACATCTCCGGCTGGACGCGGGTGACCTTGATCTCTCCAATGAGATCTTTACCGCGGGAAACGGATAAAATCTGTTCTTCCTTGATGCCGTGATTGGCGCCGAGATTAACGATGACGAATTCCGTTTCTCCGTCGACCATAACAATGCGTCCCTCCGGAACTGCCTTGGCTGGAGCGACCACGATCTTTTCAAGCTGGACTTCTTCTTTTTTGTTTTCGGATTTTTCTTGCTCAACGGCGGGCGCCACTTCTTCTTGAGGCTGCTGCGCCGCAGGGACCGCTTCGATCGGTGCTGGCGACGGAACACCTTGCTGTTGCATCTTAGCTAAAGCCTCTTCCAGTGTTTTCGCGCGTTCTTCAGCCGCGCTCAATTTTTGTTCGAGCTCCTGACGGGCGCCTTGTTCGGTCTGCAACTGCGCCTCCAGCTCGGGCAGCTTTTGGGCCGCCTCGGCATTACTATCTATTTTTTGCTGCAACTCCGTCCTGGCCTTGGCTTCCTTTTCAAATTTTTCCTTAAGCGCCTGGTTCTCTTTCTTCAATTCTTCCCGAATACCTTCCTGCAATTCCAGTTCATCCAGCAAACCGTTGATCTTTTCATCAGCCTCTTTATTTTTTTCCTGCAACAGAAATCCCTGTTTTATGGCGTCCTGCAACTTGGCCTCCAGCTTGGTAGCATTGGCAACACTCTGCTGCAGAGCGGTTTCCGTGGATATTCTTCTTTCCTTCTCTTTACTTAAAAAAAACATGGCGAGACCAGCGAGCGAGAGCGAAAGGATGACAAAAATGACGAGAAAAATAACAAGAACTTTACCGGAGGAATTTTTGTTTATATTCATAGGTTTTGTCTTCCCTCTTAAGTTATTGGCAGGTTACCCTTTACATTATATGTAAAAAGACCAACAAGTAAAGCTGGAATTTAATTTTCCCCTGTACGTTCCAATCCCGCTTTTTGCAAAAAATCCCCGGGTGGCCGGCAGGAAAATTCCAGAAAACACTTCCAGTGCGGATGCTCAAATCCGATCGCCTGGGCGTGCAAGGCCAGGCGCGAAAAATTTCCCTTGCGCCCGTATTTCGCGTCGCCCAGGATCGGGTGATGAATATGGTTCATGTGCACGCGCAACTGGTGCGTCCGGCCCGTTTTTGGAAAAAGAGAGATCAGCGTCACGCCTTTATGCCGCTTGATCACACGATAGAATGTGACAGCGTCTTTGGCCGCGGCATCGTATTGAACATCCCGCAAATCATGATGCACCGGATGCCGACCCAAGGGCGCGTCGATAATGCCTTCGTCAAATTCCACCTCGCCTTCGACCAGCGCGACGTATTGCTTTTTCACTCTATGTTTCTGGAACTGCCTGGCCAACTGCGCGTGCGTCTGGTTGTCCTTAACCGCGATCATCAACCCCGAAGTTTCCTTGTCTAGACGGTGCACGATCCCCGGACGCAGCGCCGTGTTGACCCTTCGACTTCGTCCTTCGATCCTTCGATTAACGCTCAGGATCGAACCCTGAGTGGAATCAAAGGGTTCGCCAAGCTCAGGGCTCGGCCCAAGCAAAGTCGAGGGCCTTCGCTCAGGGTCGATGGTGAGCAAGCCTCCACTCGAGTCGGGTCGCGTCGAACCATTGAAATCCGAAAGTTGACGGCAATGGAACAAAAGCGCGTTGACCAGGGTCCCGGAATAAATCCCTTGAGCGGGATGGACCAACATCCCGGCGGGTTTATTGACGACCAGCAAAAATTCGTCTTCATAAAAAATATCCAGCGGGATGTTCTCGGGGGCGATCGGGTGCGGGTCCAGAAGTTCTTGCGCGACGTCCACGTCAATGTTGTCGCCGGCGTGCACTTTGTAATGGGTTTTGACTTTTTCTTTGTTCACCAAGACGGCGCCGGTCTCCAGAAGTTTCTGAACAAAGCTGCGCGATGGGATATCGGGAAGCGCCTGCGTCAAATAGACGTCCAGACGTTCACGGTCATGTTCAGGTTCGACTTTTAAGGCGTAGGTGGACATAAAGAGCTGTCATTAAAATGGCGATGCAAACCCACTGATAAACGCTTAAGCCCATGACCAGGATGTAATGGTCGGCTCGGAAAAATTCGATCACGAACCGCAACAATGAAGCCCCGAACAGGTACATGACAAAGACATCCCCGGGAATTTTGGATACTTTCCGGTAATGCCGCAGGATGATAAAAAGGATAAACAGCCCCGCCATCGTGTAAAGCTGGGTGGGGTGAAGACGCGTGTGGTGAACGGGAAAATAAATCCCCCACGAAACCCCCCGTCCATAACAACAGCCGTTCAAGAAACATCCGATCCGTCCAATGGATTCGCCCAAAGCGGCGTAAGGCGCGACCAGGTCAAGCATCGTTGGTAAATGCAGTCTCTTTCGATGGATGAACCGGATGCCGGCAAGTGTCGCCGCGATCAATCCTCCGTGCCAGGCCAGGCCGCCGTTTTGGATCATGACGATCTCCAGCGGGTGATCAATGAAAAAACGGTAATTGAGCAAAATATAAAAAAGCCGTGCGCCTAAAATCCCCGTGACAACCGTCCCAAAGACAAGATCCGCAATGACCCCGGCAGGGATGTTGATTTTCTTCGCGTCACGTGAGGCCAGAAAAGTACAAACCACGGCGGCGACGGCCAGCATAAGGCCGTAGGAATAAACGGGGACGGGGCCAAATTGGCAGATGATGGGGAACACTTCACTTCTCCGATAACTGGAAACATTGCCAGGCGATGATTATGGCGCCGATTGTGATCGCGCTGTCGGCGATATTAAACACTGGCCAGACGCGAAAATCGATAAAATCGACCACGTAACCGTAGACAATCCGATCGAACAAATTTCCCATCGCTCCTCCCAATATAAGAGAAAAAGCGATGACATAACGACGGTTAAGGACTTCATTGTTCTGGCGATAATAATAAACGTTAAAGATCAAAAGGATGATCGCGATGACGGGGATAATGATAAAGACGATGCCTTGGTCGCGAAAAAAGCCAAAGGCGATACCGGTATTGTGAACGAGGGTCGCGTGAAGAACGTGCGGGATGACCGGCAGAGATTCGCCTAAGCCCAACAAGCCGGAGAAAAATATTTTCGCAATACGGTCAAGGAAGATAACGGCGAAGGTGACAAGTAACGCCAGCGAAACGCTCCATTGAGATCGTTTCAGACCTCTCATCTTCGGCCGGATTCAATTTTTTCCTGACACTTCAAACAGGTTTCAACGTAAGGAAGGGCCCTTAAGCGCACGTCGGGGATCGATTTGGAACACTCCGTACAGATGCCGTAACTTTTGTCTTTGATTTTCTTTAACGCGACGTCGACTTTCTGCAGGACCTCACGCTCGTTGGAGGCCAGCCCCAGACTGAATTCGCGATCGTACATGTCGGTGGCGACATCGGCCATATGCTGGACGTGGCCCGAGACATCCCGGGACTCACTGTCCGCGCCGCCGTTGTGTCCCTGCGCGATATTATTGATATCGTAGAGAAAATCTTCTTTAAGTTTCAGAAGAAGCTTCTTGTAAAGTTCCAGTTTCTTTTTATCCAACTTTGTCTGCGTCATGCGCGTACTCCTCCGATGTTTCCTGAATACTGATTATTGAAATCGGAGTCCCGACTACATTACAGAATTGTTATTGAACTTTCCCTTTCCAACTCCAAATCTGAAAGATTTGGAGTTCTGTTAAATCGGAGGAAGCTCAATAAGAGAACGTCGGGACTTTACGTTTGCTGTGCAACGTCCGCATAAACTCGGATGGTCGGGATTATCACCGACATCGGTGCGGTAATTCCAACAGCGGCCGCATTTCTGACCGTCAGCTTTTTGAACGATGATCTCCAGCACGCTGCTGGCAACATGCTCGACAGCCGCTTGGGAAACGATAAATACTGAAGGAAGCGTGCTCTCGTGCTTCTTGAGGTAATCGTATTCACTTTTGCTGCCGGTTTTGATGAGGATCTTCGCTTCCAGCGAACTTCCCACTTCGCCAGCCTGGCGCTTTTCCTCAATGGCTTTCAAAACATCGGGCCTGATCGCCGCCAACCGTTTGAACTTTCCCTCAATTTCCTTATTATTCCATTCTCCCGGCGCGGCCAACCAGTCCAGCAGATGAACGCTGGCCACTGATTTCATGGCCGCATCTTTGGGCATGGCTTCGAAAATCTCCTCCGCCGTGAAACTTAACACCGGGGCGAGGGCCCGTACCAGATAATTGAGGATATGATAAAGAACTGTCTGCGCACTTCTTCTTTCTGGTGAATTTGCCGCAGAAGTATACAGCCGATCTTTTAGGATGTCAAGATAAAAACTGGAGAGATCCTCGTTGCAGAAAGTATAAATCGATTTTGTGACCTTCGCAAATTGATAACGCTCAAAATCACCTTTTAATTCAGCCATCGTCGCGTAAAGACGACCCAACGCCCAGCGGTCCAGATCAAGCAACTGATTGTACGCCAGCATGTTTCGGGTCGGGTCAAAGTCGTAAAGATTTCCCAAAAGATAGCGGAAGGTGTTACGAATTTTACGGTAAGAATCCGTCAGGCGCTCCAGGATCTCTTTGGAAATACGGATGTCTTCTTCATAGGAACTCGATGCCGCCCACAGCCGCACGATATCCGCGCCGCTGTTTTTTATCAGATCCGAAGGCGAAATAACATTGCCCAGCGATTTGGACATCTTGCGTCCGGCACCGTCGACCACAAACCCGTGCGTCAAAACGCCTTTAAAAGGCGGTTTTCCTTCCATCGCGACCGCGGGGATGAGCGAGGACTGAAACCAACCTCGGTGCTGATCGGAACCTTCAAGATAAAGATCAATGGGAAGTTCCATGCCCAGCATGGCTTTGACAACGGCCTGATGGCTCACTCCGGAATCGAACCACACATCGAGAATGTCGTGCGTCTTTTTAAAATCAGAACCACCGCAATCCGGACAACGAAATCCCGCCGGGATCAACTGCTTCACGTCTTTCTCAAACCACGCGTCAGTGCCTTCTTTCTGAACGATGCGCGCGAAATATTCGATGGCCTCGATAAATAATTTATGTTCATCCTTACAGCCGTGACAAACAAGTGCCGGAATCGGCACGCCCCAATACCGCTGGCGGGACAAACACCAGTCCGGGCGCCCGGCCACCATGGCCGCGATGCGTTCCTTGCCGCTGGATGGAATCCACTGCACGTCATTTTGAATAGCCTTCTGCAAGCGACCACGCAATCCGTCGTGATCGATCTTCAAGAACCACTGCTGCGTGGCACGGCAAATGATCGGTTTCTTGCAACGCCAGCAATGCGGATAGGAATGCGTCACGTTTTCGCTGGCGAACAAGACGCCTTTTGATTTCAATTCTTCGATAATTTTCTCATTAGCCTTGAACACATGCTCGCCGGCATAATGCCCCGCCTCTTGGGTATAGACACCCCTGTCATTGACCGGCATCAGAACCTCTAATCCATGCTTAAGACCCGTCTGAAAGTCGTCCTGCCCGTGGCCGGGCGCCGTGTGCACTAATCCCGTGCCATCTTCTTTGGTAACATAATCGGCGGTAACCACCCGGCAGTTATTCTTGATATCAAACGGATGCGCGTAAAGTAGCTTAGTTAAATCAGAACCAAAAGCAGTTTTAATAGATGACGGATTGTATTGGATTTCTTTACTTCCTTTATCAAAGTCTTCTTTTGCTAAAACAAATTGGGATCTTGTTTTCTCTATAATCAACACTTCATTGTTGTATTCAAAAAAACAATATTCAAACTTAGGATGCACCGCCACAGCCACATTGGCTAAAAGTGTCCATGGCGTTGTTGTCCAAACGAGAAGATAAACCTTTTTCCCTTTAGGTAAGCCTGGGATGACTTCCGGATTATTAACCGCAAACTTCACATAAAGCGACGGTGAAGTATGATCTTCGTACTCGACCTCCGCCTCGGCGAGCGCGGTCTCGCACTGGAAACACCAGTTGACCGGTTTAAGCCCGCGGTAGATATATCCTTTGTCGTGCAGCGTCGCCAGCGACTTTAGAATCCAGTATTCATAGTCGCGGCTCAACGTCAAATAGGGATTGTCCCATTCCCCGAAAACACCGAGCCGCTTGAATTCCGCTTTCTGGACCTCGACGTATTTCATCGCGTACGCGTACGCCTTCTTGCGGAAATCCGCGCAATCGATCTCGCCTTTTCTCTGTTTTAATTCTTTGAATAATTGATGCTCGATTGGAAGCCCATGACAATCCCAGCCGGGCACGTACAGGCTGTCGAACCCCTGCATGGTCTTGAATTTGACGATCATGTCCTTGAGGACTTTATTGAGCGCGTGGCCGATGTGGATGTCGCCGTTGGCGTACGGCGGGCCGTCG